>Ga0102591_1002244_pt1 | contig 21761 bp, 20 predicted proteins | sample AraplaCol_mCL_r2_2_FD_76860 | JGI IMG/M metagenome (GOLD analysis project Ga0102591, IMG submission 76860) | Arabidopsis root microbial communities from North Carolina, USA - plate scrape MF_Col_mCL_r2 (SPADES assembly) (version 2) | ecosystem: Host-associated > Plants > Roots > Endosphere... | reverse complement strand
TCAGCTGGGCGGGGACGCGGTCGGGCGGCAGGAACAGCAGGCCGTTCAGGAAGATCGAGCGCAGCTGCACCTCGACGCCCATGCCGGCGATGCGCTGCAGCGAGCCGTCGGCCAGCAGGCGCTGGTCGAGCAGGCTGGCCGGCGCCTGGAGGATGTCGGGCTTGAAGCGGCGGGCCACGCCGACGGGATCGTCGCTGGCGTGGGCGGCGACGCCGATCTTGGCGAACAGGCCGGCGTCACGCAGGCGGGCCAGGCGGTCCCAGACGGCCGCGCCGTGCGGGCCGAACAGTTCCGACGGCGAGGAGACGATGATGGCGTCGGCGCGCTCCAGGCCCAGACGGCGCAAGCTGGCGCGGGCCTCGGCCTCGACGAAGTCGGGGCCACGATCGGCGCGGGCCGCCGACAGGGTGACGCGGAACGGCACGGGACGCGGGATCAGGTCGCCCAGCACCTGCTCGGACCGGCCGTAGTTGCCGGACACGTCCAGCACCGACAGACGGGCGCGGGCGGCAATGTTGAGGATGTCACGGGCTTCCATCTCCGGCGAGCGGGCGCGCGGCGACGCGCTCATGCCGTCCAGTCCGAACTGGGCGGCGGCGAGACCGAGCTTGGAAACCGAAAGCGACATGGGAATCCGCGAAAATGGAACACCAGTGACGCGAACCGTACGCCCCAATGACTGAAGAAGGCGTTTCTGGAAACTTGCCGAGGCGTTAACATGCTTGGCAATGGACCTGTCCGATCGCGCCGACACCCAGGTGTCCTCCGCCCCCCTGGCCACCGCCTCTGATTGGCCACTCCACGGCCTCGCCGACGACATGCGGCCGGCCCTGGCCGACGCCCTGGCGCGGGGCCCGGCGGCGCTGGCGACCATCGTTTCCCTGGGCGACGGCGGGCCTCGACCGGTCGGGACGCAGATGGTGTTCGGGACCGAAAGTCGGGCCGGCTTCCTGTCGGGCGGCTGCATCGAGGCCGACGTCGAGGACCACGCCCGGGCGTGCATCGCCGAGGGCCGCCCCCGCCGATTGGTCTATGGCGAGGGAAGCCCCTGGCCCGACATCCGCCTGCTGTGCGGGGCGCGAATCGAGATCCTGGTCGAGCGAATCACCCCGGACGATCCGGCAGCCCTCGCCCTGCTGAGCCTGGCCAAGGCCCGGGTCCCCGCCACCTGGATCACCGACGGCGAACGCCGGGCCTGCGCCCCGGCCTCGGAAGCGGTCGAGGCCTGGCCCGGCGCCTTTTCCCGCCGCTTCGATCCGCCGCCCCGGCTGGTGGTGTTCGGCGGCGATCCGACCGCCCTGGCCGTGGCCAGCCTCGGCGCCCAGTCGGGTTTCGAGACCACCCTGGTGCGGCCCAAGGGCCCGACCACGCCGCCGCCCCTGCCGGGCGTGGCCTACCGCCGCGACGACGTCGCCGGAGCCGTCGCCGCCATCGGCCTGGACGCCTGGACGGCGGTGGCGATCTGCGGCCACGACGAAGCGGTGGACCACCAGGCCCTGCTGGCCGCCCTGCCCTCACCCGCGCCCTATGTCGGCCTGCTGGGAGCGAGGCGGCGGCTGGGCGAGCGGCTGGACCGCCTGCGGTCGGCCGGCGTGATCGAACCCGACCTCGCCAAACTGCGAGCCCCCATCGGCCTGGACCTGGGCGGCAAGGCGCCCTTCGAAGTGGCCGTGGCGGTGATCGGCGAGATCATGGCCGCGCGACATGGGCAGTCGGGGTTGGCGCGGCGCCTGGCATGTCCGTGAAGGGTGGTTGGCGGGGGTGTAGATCCCCCCCCTCTGGGGGAGGTGGCCCGGAGGGCCGGAGGGGGTAGCTCGGCCTACGCCCAAAACCCCCTCAGTCGCTTCGCGACAGCTCCCCCAGAGGGGGAGCATCTAACGTCCGCAACGGGTCGAAAACCGCCCTACTCCGCCCGCCAATCCCCCGACTTGCCGCCGGTCTTCTCCACCAGCCGCACGGCCTCGATGACCATGCCCTTCTCGGCGGCCTTGAGCATGTCGTAGATCGTCAGGCAGGCCACCGAGACGGCGGTCAGGGCTTCCATCTCGACGCCCGTCTGGCCCTTAAGCTTGACCCGGGCCATCACCGCCAGGCCGCCCTCGGCCGGCTCGACCGAGACCTCGACCTTGCTCAGCGCCAAGGGGTGACAGAGCGGGATCAGGTCGGACGTCTTCTTGGCCGCCATCACCCCGGCGATCTCGGCCACGGCGCGGACGTCGCCCTTGCGGCCGGTTCCCGAGATGGCCAGCTCCAGGGTCGAGAGCTTCATCCGCACGAAGCCGACGGCGATCGCCTCGCGGACGGTCTCGGCCTTGTCGGAGACGTCGACCATCCGGGCGCGGCCCTGGTCGTCGATGTGGGTCAGGCGGGTCACTGTTCCAGGAGCCCTATCGTTCCAGGAGTCGGGGCATGAGTTCGACCATGTTGCAGGGCTTGTGGCGGCTGTCGAGCTGGGCCGAGATCACCTTGTCCCAGCCGTCCTTCACCGCCCCGTTGCTGCCCGGCAGGCAGAAGACGAAGACCCCGTCGATCAGGCCCGCCGTGGCGCGGCTCTGCAGGGTGGACAGGCCTACCGACGCGTAGCTGACCAGGTGGAACACCACCGAGAAGCCGTCGATCTTCTTGTCGAACAGCGGCTCCAGGGCCTCGACCGTGACGTCGCGGCCGGTCAGGCCCGTGCCGCCGGTGGTGACGACGGCGTCGACCTGGCCGCTGGCGATCCAGTCGCGCACTGTCTGGCGGATCTTCTCGATGTCGTCGCGCACCACCGCGCGGCCGGCGAACTCATGGCCGGCGTCCCTCACGCGATCTATCAGCAGCTGGCCCGAGGTGTCGCTCGACTCGTCGCGGGTGTCCGACACGGTCAGGATCGCCACCCGCACCGGCTTGAACGGAAGCTCGGGCTTGATACCGCCGCCCGGGGTGAGACCTGCCGACATCCTTCGCTCCCTAATCCCAGCGTTCCGCGTCGGTCCTATCCTGAGCCGTCGGCTCGATCCAGCGGTCGCCGTCCGCGCCGTGCTCCTTCTTCCAGAAGGGGGCGCGGCTCTTGAGCCAGTCCATCAGGAAGTCGCAGGCCTCGAAGGCGGCCCGGCGATGGCCGGCGGCCGTGGCCACGAAGACGATCGCCTCGCCAGGGGCGATGCGGCCGATGCGGTGGACGATGCGGTAGTCGTGCAGGCCGAACCGCGCCTTTGCCGCTTCCGCGAAATCGGCGATCGCCACGTCGGTGAAGCCCGGATAGGCCTCCAGTTCCAGGGCCACGGCCTGGCCGTGCTCGGCCCGCGCCAGACCGACGAAGCTGGCCACCGCGCCGGTCTCGTCTCGGCCGGCGCAGAAAGTGGTCAGGAGGGCGCCGGGCTCGAACGACTGGGCGGTCAGGCTGATGGATGGGAAGGCGGTCATCCGCCGCTCATCGGCGGCAGGAAGGCCACCTCGGTCGCGGCGGCCAAGGGGGCGTCGCCCCGGACGATGGCCTTGTCGATCGCCACCTGCACGCCGGGGCCGGCCAGGGCCTCGCCCAGCGAAGCGTCGTCGGCGCTCAGGACCTGGCGCAGCGCGGCGACCGAACCGGCCTCGACGGACCGCTCGCGCCAGCCGGCCTGGTCGGCCAGGCGTCCGAACAGCAGAACCCGCGCCATGGCTAGCCGCCCGTCGTAGACATGTGACGGGCCACGGCCGGGCGGGCCCCGTCGATCTGGAAATCGTGCCCTTGGGGTTTGGCGCCGATGGCCGCGAAGATCGCCCGCTCCAGCTGGGCGTCGTCGGCCCCGGCGCGGATCACCGCCCGCAGGTCGCTGGCGTCGTCGCGGCCAAGGCACGTGTGCAGGGTGCCGGTGCAGGTCAGGCGGACCCGATTGCAGGCCTCGCAGAAATTGTGGCTGAGCGGGGTGATGAGGCCCAGCCGCCCGCCGGTCTCCTCGACCCGGACATAGCGGGCCGGACCGCCGGTGGCGTAGGCGAGGTCCGTCAGGGTCCAGAACGACGAGAGATCGCGGCGAACGTCCTTCAGCGACAGGTACTGGTCGGTGCGGTCGACCTCGACCTCGCCTAACGGCATGGTCTCGATCAGGGTCATGTCGGCGCCCAGGCCGTGGGCCCACTGGATCAGGGCCGGCAGCTCGGCGGCGTTGTCGTGCTTGAGCGCCACGGCGTTGATCTTGACCTGGATGCCGGCGGCCAGGGCGGCGTCGATCCCCGCCATCACCTTCGAAAGGTCCCCGCCGCGCGTCAGCTTGCGGAAGAGGTCGGGCTTGAGGGTGTCGAGCGAGACGTTGATCCGCCGCACGCCCAGCCGCGCCAGATCGGCGGCGTGGCCGGCCAGCTGGGTGCCATTCGTGGTCAAGGTCAGCTCGTCCAGCGCCCCGCTGGTCAGGTGCCGCGACAGGCGCTCGACCAGGGTCATGATCCCCTTGCGCACCAGGGGCTCGCCGCCGGTCAGCCGCAGCTTGCGCACGCCCAGGCCCACAAAGGCCGAGGCCAGGCGGTCCAGCTCCTCCAGCGACAGCACCTCCGCCTTCGGCAGGAACGTCATGTGCTCGGCCATGCAGTAGGTGCAGCGCAGGTCGCAGCGGTCGGTGACCGAGACGCGCAGATAGGTCACCGCGCGGCCGAAACCGTCGATGAGGCGCGGGGACCGTGTAACCGCTTGCGCGGGGCTGGCGTCATAGGGCGTCATGTCTGCCTGTAAGATAGGCGCGGGACGACATGGCGGAAAGCAAAAGCGCGCGATTGGACGCGGTGGTCCTGGCCGCGGGGGCCGGGCGCCGTTTTTCCGAGCACGGCGCGGGGCGCAAGCTGCTGGCGCCGTTCGAGGGCCGGCCGCTGATCGCCGGGGCCCTGGACGCGGCTTTCGCGGCCCCCGTCCGGCGCGTCGTGCTGGTCACCGCCGGCGATGCGGACCTGGCGAGGATCGCCGCCCAGCACGCCGCCGCGCGCGGCCGCCAGGACGATCTGGACATCGCGGTGGCGATCGACGCCGCCGAGGGCATGGGAGCCTCGTTGCGGACCGCGGTGAACGCCCTGCCGACGGAGGGGCGGGGGGTCTTCGTCTTCCTGGGCGACATGCCGCGCGTTCCGGCGGGCCTGGCGGGCGACCTGGCCCAGGCGCTGACGCCCGGCGTCGACGCCGTCGCGCCCTGCTTCGACGGCCGGCGCGGGCACCCGGTGCTGTTCGGCCAAGCCTGCTTTCCCGCCCTGCGCGGCCTGGCCGGCGACGCCGGGGCGCGACGGGTGCTGGCGGAGCTGGGCGACCGGCTGGCGATGGTCGAGAGTCCGAACGCGGGCGTACTGTTCGATGTCGACCGGCCCGAGGACCTGGCGGCGGCGCGTCAGGACGAGGCCTGATCGCGTCGGCGCACGGCCGCCCAGGTCCCGAACGCGATGCACGCCAGGACACCGTAGCTCCAGATCGCCATGCTGGCCTTCAGGGTGTTGATGGTCACGCGCAGGTCGATCATCACCGCGACGTGCGAAGCGACGATGATCGCCAGGAAGGCCGAAGCCACGATGGTCCAGAGACGCCGCGTCCGCATCGAGATCCAGACGAACATCGCCAGCGTCACGACGTCGATCGCCAGCACGCCGTAGTCGGCGCTCCGCTGGTCGCCGCTGTGAACCAGCAGGGAGCCCACCCAGCTGGTGATGAACGCCGCGCCGATCCAGCGGGCGCTCCGGTCCCCACGCCACATGGCCACGCCGCAGACCAGCGAAGCCAGGATCAGGGAAATGATGGTGTGGGTCTGCACGGATGTGGCGCTCGAAGGAGGATTCGAGCGCCACCATGCCGCAGGCGCGGCCCGCGGAAAAGCGCCTGGGGTCAGTGCCGCGTGCGGCGGCCTTCCCAGAGGATGGTCTTGACCTCTTCGATGATGGTCAGCGCACCGTCGGTGTCGCCGGCTTCATCGAGCGCGATCAGCTGAGGCATCAGCGCCGACAGGATGCGGCGTTGCACGGGCCCGAGGGCGCGCAGGTGTTGGCGGAACTCCTGCAGCTCCTCGGCCGTGGAATCCTGTTGCGGCAGGGCGATCTGAGCGGTGCTCATTGCACGTCATCTCTCATGGGGTCGCAGGGCGGCTTGGCGCCGTGGACGGAAAAGGGGGAAGCTGGATCAGGCGGCGAGGCCGCCGCGCACGGCGTGCAGGCCACTTGTGCGAGGCGTTTCCTCGCCCTTGTCGAGGTCGCCCACGGCCAGGGCCCCGCAACCGATCTGGGTGCGAACGGTGGCCAGGGCGCTGTGGGTCTCGATGATCGTCCGGCGGGCGGAAACGATATGGGCCAGGGTCTCGCCCAGGTTGGCGACCGCTTCCTGGCCGAGCACGGCCGACAGCTTGGTCTCGAGCCGCAGCGTGGGCAGCAGGCCCATCAGCTCGGCGGTTTCGCGCAGGGCGGCGTCGATCGCGGCTTCGGCGCGCATCAGCTTGGCGGCGCCCGCACGGGCGGCTTCAGTCCGTTTCATGGCATGACTCTCCCGGTCGCACGGGTCCCCCCCGCACGTTCAAGTCTATGAAATTGTTTCTGGAGTTCGGCGTCAGTGCGCCGGAGGCGGGCTCCAGCCCTCGCGGAACCGCTGGAGGGCGTAGAGGAATTCGTGAGCCCCCATCGTGACCGTCCCGAGCAGGATACCGCCCAGGGTGGCGACCGCGAGGATCAGGCCCAGCCACTGCAAGGGCGTCAGGTCATCGCGCCAGCTCCTTCCATACGGAGCGGCGTGTCGTCCGCCAGGAAGGCCGTCGCGGCCAGGACCCTCAGAAGCAGCTTGCCAGGCGGATCGCCCGCTGCCTGCGCCTTGCGCAGGGCCGAAACCGTCTCCGCCACCAGCCGGCCCCTTTCCGGCGTCCCCGCCATCAGGGTCAGGCCCTCTTCCAGGGACTGCCAGCTCGCGATGAAGAAGGCCGAGGCCGGGTTCGGATTGTCCGCGGAAGTTTTCGTCATGGCTGCTCTCGCTGTTGAAGCGAGAAAAGACCTCTGACCGGGCCGTGGCTAGCTCGGCCGATTGCTTACGGTAGTCATTACCGGGGTCGGATTCCCAGGCGATGAAGGCCAGGGCGGCGTCGCGGCGGTTCAGGCCCGCCAGCCGGCGCCGTGCGCTGAGCACGTGCATCTCGACGGTCTTCGGCGAGAGCCGCAGAAGGCGCGCGATCTCCTTGGACTGTCGATGCTGGGCGATCAGGCGCAGGATCTCCCGCTCGCGCGGGGTCAGTCGCTCAAATCCCAGGTTGTCGCCGGAGTCCACCATACCGCTAAAATGGTTCGAGGCTCGCCTTCCGTCCAGCAAGACTTGACCGATAGCGTCACGACACCTCGCGGCGCGGCGAAATCGTATCGAATCTCGCTAATCGGGCCGCCCGAATTGTCGGACGCCCGACGCTCAGCCCGCGGCTCGAACGAAGGGCAGGCGTCCGGTCGGGGTCTTGTTGAGCGCCAGCAGGGCGTTAGCCACCGCCGGCGCGATGACCGGCGTGCCCGGCTCGCCCACCCCGCTCGGCGGATTTCCCGACGGCACGATGTGGGTTTCGACCACCGGCGCCTCGTTCATCCTCAGCACGCGGTAAGTGTCGAAATTGCTCTGCTCGACGCGGCCGTCGGTCAGGGTGATCTCACCATAGAGGGCCGCCGAGAGGCCGTAGCAGGTGCCGCCCTCGACCTGGGCGGCGACCTGGTCTCGAGCCACCGCCACGCCGCAATCGATGGCCGTGACCACGCGGCCAACCCGGGGCTGACCGTCCACCAGCTTGACCTCGGCCACCTGGGCCACGACCGAGCCGAAGCTCTCGTGCACCGCCACGCCGCGGGTGAAGCCGGCGGCGGGCGTGGGGCCGGCCTTCTCGACCGCCAGGTTCAGCGCCGCCAGGTGCCGCGCGCCCTGTTCGCCGGCCTTGGCGTAGAGGGCGCGCCGGTAGTCCACCGGATCCTTCCCGGCCTTCAGGGCCAGCTGGTCGATCGTATGCTCCATGACGAAGGCCGTGTGGGTCGCGCCCACCGACCGCCACCACAGGACCGGCACGCCGCCCTCCGGCAGGGCCAGCTGGGCGTCGACGATCGGCGTGGCCTTGAAGTAGGGTGAACCGGCCGTCCCCTCGATCGCCGATCCGTCCGGCCCCTTCGAAGGCATCGGCGAGTCCTTCATAATCGACTGGGTGACGATCCGATGCCGCCAGCTGGCCGGATAACCGTCCTTGTCCAGCCGCACCCGCAAGGCGTGGTGGACCAGCGGCCGGTAGTAGCCGGCGCGCATGTCGTCCTCGCGGGTCCAGACCAGCTTCACCGGTCGACCGCCGCCCACCTTGTGGGCGATGGTCACGCACTCGGCCACATAGTCCGACGTGAAGGTGGCCCGGCGCCCGAACGAGCCGCCCGCGAACACGGTCTCGACCTCGACCGAACCCGGCAGGGTCTTGACGATCTTGGCCGCGTTCATCTGGTCCAGGGTCTGGGCCTGGGAGCCGTGGATCAGCTTGACCTCGCTCCCGTCGACGATGGCCACGCAGTCCATCGGCTCCATGGTGGCGTGGGCCAGATAGGGGAATTCGTAGGTGGTCTCGAAGACCTCCGCGCCCTTGCCGCCCGAGGCGACCGCGGCGTCGCCCTTTGAATCGAACGCTTCCCACTTCAGGTCGGCGGGCCCCTTGCCGGCGGCGATGTCGCGCCATTGCTGGGCGATCGTCGCGGAACTCCGCGTCTCGACCTTGCCCTCGTCCCACTCGATCTTAAGCGCCTCGCGGCCCATCCGGGCGGCGTAGGTGCTGTCGGCGACCACCGCCACCCCGGTCGGGATCTGGTAGACGTCGACCACCCCGGCCACCTTCTTGGCGTCGTCGCCATTGAAGCTCTTCACGGTCGCACCGAAGCGCGGCGCATGGGCGACCATGGCCACCAGCATGTTCGGCAGCTGGACGTCCTGGGTATAGCGCGCCGTGCCGTCGCTCTTGGCCTGGCTGTCTTTGCGACGCACCCTGTCTGTGCCGATCAGGGTGAAGGTCGCGGGATCCTTCAGGGTCGGGTTCTCGGGGGGCGTCACCTTGGCGGCGTCAGCGATCAGCTCGCCGAAGCCCGCCGTCTTGCCGCCGCCGCTGATGACCCCGTCCTTGACGGTGATCTGTCCGGCCGGGACGTTCCAGCGCGTGGCCGCCGCCTGCACGAACATGGCGCGCGCCCCGGCGCCAGCCTTGCGCAGCTGCTCCCACGAATTGGAGATCGCTGACGAACCGCCCGTCAGCTGGATGCCCATGTTGGTGTTGCCGTAGAGCTTGGCGTTGGCGGGGGCGTGGACCACCTTCACCCGGTTCCAGTCGGCGTCCAGCTCCTCGGCGACGACAGCCGCCAGGCCGGTGCTGCTGCCCTGGCCGAACTCGATGTGCTTGGACAGCACCGTCACCGCGCCGTCCGGCTCGAACTGGATGAACGGCCCGAAGGCCCCGATGTCGACCTTGGACCCGGCGCTCATCAGGTCGGCGGGCGAGCAGCCCACCACGAGAGCCCCGCCCACCAGGGCCGCGCCCACCACCACGTCGCGGCGGCTGACGCCGTCCTGGCCCCGCGGTTTCTGGCCCGACAGCTTCTCGAACGGCCCGTTCATTGGCCCACTCCACGGCTGGTCGAGCCCGAGGCGGCGGCGATGTCGTCGTCGATGTCGTTGGACGCCACCGGCTTGGCGGCCGCCGGCGCGGCGACGACCGGGGCGGCGACCATTCCTGCGGCGTCCTTGATGGCCGCGCGGATGCGCTGGTAGGTGCCGCAGCGACAGATGTTGCCGCTCATGGCGTTGTCGATGTCCTCGTCGCTGGGCGACTTGGTGGCCGCCAGCAGGGCGGCGGCCGACATGATCTGGCCCGACTGGCAGTAGCCGCACTGGGGCACGTCGTGCTTGACCCAGGCCTGCTGCAGCGGATGGCTTCCGCCCAGGCTTTCGATGGTGGCGATCTTCGCGCCCGCCACGGCCGCGATCGGCGTGACGCAGGAGCGCACCGGGTCGCCGTTAACGTGAACGGTGCAGGCCCCGCATTGGGCCATGCCGCAACCGAACTTCGTGCCCGTCAGGCCCAGTTCGTCGCGCAGCACCCACAGCAGCGGCGTCTCGGGGTCGGCCTTGACGACGACCGCCTTGCCGTTGATGTCCAACGTCGACGTCATGCCTTTCGCCTCCCGCGCGAATATCAGAGCCCCGCGGCCCGACCGAACCGAATCTAACACTGCTCAGACCCAATCCCGCCAGTGAAATCTTGCTTCAGGCAGGCTAGCCTCACGACCCGTTCGCTCGTCGCCTCAGGACCGCCGCCTTGGATTCCTTTCCCGCCTACTTTCCCCTGGCCGGCCGCAAGGTCGTGATCGCCGGCAGCGGCGAGGCCGCCGACAACAAGGCGCGGCTGTTCGACGGCTCGCCGGCCACCCTGGTGCGGGTCGATGGCCACGCCGCCTTCCTGCCGGGGACCTACGCCGGCGCCGTGCTGGCTTTCGTGGCCGGAGACGACGAGGTGTTCCTGCAGAGCGCGGCCAGCGCCGCCCGCGCGGCGCGGGTGCTTGTCAATGTCGTCGACAAGCCGGCGATGAGCGACTTCAACACCCCTGCGGTCATCGACCGGGGCGAGGTTGTGGCGGCCGTCGGCACCGGCGGTGGCTCGCCCACCCTGGCCACCAAGCTGCGCAACGACATCGAGGCCCAGGTGCCGGAGGGCTCGGGCCGGGTCGCAGCCCTGCTACGCAAGTTCCAGGACGAGGTGCGCGGCGCCCTGCCCGCCATGCATGAACGCCGGGCATTCCTGCGCGACGCCGTGGCCGGCGAGGCCGCCCAGGCGGCCATGGCCGGCGACATGGAAAAGGCCGGCCAGCTGTTCCGCCAGGCCCTGGCCAAGGGCGTGGGTCGCGAGGGCAAGGTGCGGTTCATCGCCGGCAAGGGTCCGTCGGACCTTCTGACGCTGCGCGCGCTCCGCGCCCTTGGCGCCGCCGACGTTCTGATCGCCGATGAGGGCGCCGACCCGGACATCCTGAACATGGCCCGCCGCGACGTCCACCGACTGGAGCCGGCGCAGGTCGGGGCCAATCGGCTGATCGAACTGGCCAAGGAGGGCAAGCAGATCGTCCGGCTGATCGTGGCGCCCGTCGATCCGGCCCTGGTCCAGGCCCTGGGCGCGGCGTCGGTGGCGGTCGAGGTGATCTGAGGAGACCCCAGCCGTTGTCATCCCGGAAGCCCCGCAGGGGCTGTCCGGGATGACAACATGGGAGTTCAGTCCAGCGACCGATCCTTGGTCTCGGGCAGGAGGAACAGGGTCGTCAGCACGCTGATCAGCGTAAAGAACACCGGGTACCAGAGGCCCGCATAGATATCCCCCACCGCCGCCACGATGGCGAAGGCGCTGAACGGCACGAAGCCGCCGATCCAGCCCGTGCCGATGTGGTAGGGCAGAGACAGGGCGGTGTAGCGCACCCGGGTCGGGAACAGCTCGACCAGCGCCGCGGCCAGCGGCCCGTAGAGGGCGGTGGCCCCGACCACGAAAATCAGAAGCACGCCGAACACGCCCCAGATGTTGATCCGGGCCGGATCGGCCTTGGTCGGATAGCCGGCCGTGGCCAGCACCGCCTTGATCGCGGCCTCGCCCTCGGCCTTTACCGCCTTGGCCTCCTTGGGCGGCAGGCCCTTGGCGCTTTGGGTCACGATGCGGGCCTCGCCCACCTGAACCACCGCCGCCGAGCCGGCCGGGCCGTCATGGTTGGCGTACGACACCCCCGCGTTGGCCAGGGCGCTCTTGGCGATGTCGCAGGACGAGACGAAGGCCGCCTTGCCGATCGGATCGAACTGCAGGGCGCAGTCCCTGGGGTCGGCGGTCACGGTGACGGGCGCCCGGGCCGAAGCCTCCGCCAGCGCCGGGTTGGCGGCGCGCTCCAGCAGGTGAAAGCCGGGAAAGTAGAAGATCAGGCACAGGGTCATGCCGCCCAGCATCACCGGCTTGCGGCCGACTTTGTCCGACAGCCAGCCGAACACGACGTAGAGCACCGCGCTGACGGCGGCCGCGGCCATCATCAGGCCGTTGATCGTGCCGGGGGCGACCTTGAGGAACTTCTCCATGAAGGTCTGGGCGTAGAAGAAGGTCGTGTACCAGACCGCCCCTTGCGCCGACATCACGGCGAAGAAAGCCAGCAGGACCAGCTTGAGGTTCTTCCACTGGCCGAAGGCCTCGGCGTAGGGCGCCTTGGACGCCGCGCCCTCCTGCTTCATGCGGGCGAAGGTCGGGCTTTCGCTGAGCTTCAGGCGCATCCAGACCGAGACCGCAAGCAGGCCGATCGAGACGGCGAAGGGTATGCGCCAGCCCCAGGCGTCGAAGGCGTCCGGCCCGGCCGCGCCCCCCAGCGCCCAGCGGGTCGCCAGGATCACCAGCAGCGCCGCGAACAGGCCGATGGAGGCCGAGCTCTGCACCCAGGCCGTGGCGCGACCGCGCTGGCCGGGCGGCGAGTGCTCGGCCACGTAGATCGCCGCCCCGCCGTACTCGCCGCCCAGCGCGAAGCCCTGCACGCAGCGCAGGATGATCAGCAGGATCGGCGAGATGATCCCCGCCTGCTGGTAGGTGGGCAGGAGGGCGATGGCGAACGTCGCGCCGCCCATCAGCAGCACGGTGGCCAGGAACGCGCCCTTGCGGCCGGCCTGGTCGCCGATCTTGCCGAACACCAGCGCGCCCAGCGGCCTGAAGGCGAAACCCACCCCGAACAGGGCCAGGGCGGCCACGTAGCCCGCCGTCTCCGACAGGCCCGTGAAGAAGGTCTTGGAGATGACCTGGGCCAGGCTGCCGAAGATGAAGAAGTCGTACCACTCGAAGGCGGTGCCCGCGGACGACGCCGCCACCACCGTGCGCATGGACGCGCGGTCCTCGGCCTTGTCCTGAGCCATCGTCGGTTTCCCCCGTTGTTTGGGGAATGCTTAGCGTGGTTTCAGGCGGGGCGCCTAGGCCACTGCCGCCGCGTCCTCGACCTCGCCGCCGGCCAGGCGGACGATCTCGGCGATCAGGGCGGTAGGCGAGATCGGCTTGGCGACGACGCCGTCCATGCCGGCGGCCAGGTAGGCGGCGCGCTGGTGCGACAGGACGTTCGCGGTCAGGGCGATGATGGGGGTGCGGGCGGCGGGGCCCGGCAGGTTGCGGATGCGGCGGGCGGCCTCAAGCCCGTCGATGCCGGGCATCTGCACGTCCATCAGGATCAGGTCGAAGCCGCGCGCCGCCGTGGTCACGCCGTCCAGCCCGTCCTCGGCCGTCTCGACGACGGCCCCCAGCTGCTCGAGGATCTTGCGGGCGACCAGGCGGTTGGTGGCGTTGTCCTCGACGACCAGGATCTTCAGCCCCTGCAGCAGGCCGTCGGCCATCTCGGCTTCGACCGCGCGGACCTGGGCCGGCGGCGCGGCGATGGTCAGCAGGAAGGTCGAGCCGACCCCTTCGCGGGACGTGAACTCGACTTCGCCGCCCATCATCTGGGCCAGGCGCCGGGTGATGGCCAGGCCCAGGCCCGAGCCGCCGAAGCGGCGGGTGGTGCTGGCGTCGGCCTGCTGGAAGCGTTCGAACAGCCGCGCCTGGGCGTCGGCGGCGATGCCGACCCCGGTGTCGATCACCTCGAAGGCGATGCGCGGCTGCTCGCCATCGAGACGGCGAACCTTCAGGGTCACCGATCCGCTCAGCGTGAACTTCACGGCGTTGCCGACCAGGTTGAACAGCGCCTGGCGCAGCCGGCTGGGGTCGGTGAGGATCAGGCCCACGTCCGGGGCGTCGACGCGCAGCTCCAGCCCCTTGTGCTCGGCCTGGCCGCGCAGCAGACGCGCGACGCTAGCGGCCAGCTCGCTGGGATCGACCGCCTCTTGCGTGACGTCCAGCCGGCCCGCCTCGATGCGCGAGAAGTCGATCACGTCGTCCAGCAGGGTCGACAGCATGCGGCCGCAGGCCAGCGCCTCGCCCAGCAGGTTGTCGGCCTCGCCCGGCAGCTTGGCGCGCTTGAGCAGGTGCATGACCCCCAGCACCCCGTTCATGGGCGTACGGATCTCGTGGCTCATATTGGCCAGGAACTGGGCCTTGGCCTCGTTGGCGGCCTGGGCGGCGCGCTCGGCCTCGACCAGGGCCAGCTCGGCCCGCTTCTTCTCGTCGATGTCCAGGATCAGGCCGAAGGCCTTGCGGATGCGGCCGCTCGCGTCGCTGCGCACCTCGTGGAAGATGCGGATCCACTTGCCGTCTCCGTCGGGCGTCATCACCCGCACGTCGAACGAGCGGCCCCGGGAGTCCAGATGGCCTTCGTTCCCCCGCCAGCTGTCGGCGGCGTCGTAGACCGCCGTGACGTCGTCGGGATGGATCATCGGCCAGACGGCGCTGCGTACGTCGTCATAGGTGACCCGGCGGCCCAGGATGCGATGGAACTCCGGCGAGCCCCAGAAGGTCTTGCCCGCGTGGTCGATCTCGTAGACCCCGGCATGGGCCGCGCCCAGGGCCACGCGCAGCCGCCGGGCGTTGGCGCGCGCCTCGCGGCGGGCCTCCGACAGGGCCGTGACGTCGTCCATGTAGGTGATCACGCCGACGATCCGGCCCTGGGCGTCGCACCAGGGGCGGGCCTCCCAGCGCAGGGTGTGGCTGCGGCCCAGGCCGTCGTGCAGCTGGTCCTCGCGGCGCACGATCGTCTCGCCGGTCAGGGCGCGCTCGACGGCCCGGACGAAGCGCCGGCGGCTGCCGGAGGTCAGCTCGTGCAGGCTGCGGCCGATGATCTGGGCCTCGGTGGCCTGGAAGATTTCCAGGAAGCGCGGGCTGACCACCTGCAGGCGCAGGTCGCGGTCGTAGAGCGCCACGGCGAACGGCGCTTCCTCGACCAGTCGTCGGGCCTGGCGCTCGCCCCAGACGGCCGCGTCGCGGGTGCGGGCCACGTCGGTGACGTTCTGCGAGATGCCCTTCAGGGCGAACAGGCCGTCGGCCCGCGGTTCGGTGCGGAAGGTGGCGCGGTAGGTGAACCACTGGTCCCCGGCGCCGCGCAGCCGGTGCTCGATGGTGCCGCCTTCGCCGGTGCGCACCGCCTGGTCGAAGGCCGCGCGCAGGTTCTCCTGCTCGGCGGGGTCCAGGCGGTCGAAGAACTGGTCGGGCTGGGCCACGTCCTCGGGCTCCAGGCCCGTGGCGTTGAAGATGTCGCGCGACCACTCGATGTGCTGGCCGTGCGGTTCGTAGCTCCACACCCCGATGCCGGCCGACGAGGCCAGCAGTTCGCGGGTCTGGCGGGCGGCGGCGATCTCGGCCCGACGGGCCATGTCGGCGGTGACGTCGCGCAGGGCGCCGATCATCTCGCCGTTGGGCCCCAGGCGCGAGCGCCCCTCCAGCCACACCCAGCCGCCGTTCTTGCAGGTCACCTTGAGGCGGTTGACGGCCTCGCCCGAGGCGCGGATCAGGCCGGCGGTCTCGATGAAGTCCTGGCGCGAGTCCGGATGGACGAAGCTGGAGGCCGGCCGGCCGATCAGCTCCTGGCGCGTCCAGCCGGTCACCCGCGTCCAGGCCGGATTGACCGTGGCGAACCGTCCCCTCGACACCACGGCGAACAGGTCGTGCGAATGGTCGAAGAACCATTGCGCGCTTTCCGCATCGCTCAACCGTGGGGATTTGGGGGGCGAGGTCATCGCGGCTCCAAGGGACGGAGCGCGGATGGTGAAGCTCAAGGGTAAACTTATGGTTGGCGTCGGCGATCATTGTTCGCCGACCGTGCGTCAGACCTCGGCCCACATCCGCAGGAGGTTGTGGTAGGTCCCGGTCAGTGAGAGCACCGACGGGTCGTCGGTCCCCACCGCCATCGACAGGCGCTGGATCGACACGTCCATGTCCAGCAGCAGGGCGCGCTTGGCGTCGTCGCGCACCAGGCTCTGGATCCAGAAGAAGCTGGCGGTGCGCACGCCGCGCGTCACCTCGGTGACGTGGTGCAGGCTGGAGGCCGGATAGAGGATCGCCGCCCCCGCCGTCAGCTTGACCACGTGGCTGCCATAGGCGTCCTCGACCACCAGCTCGCCGCCGTCATAGGCCTCGGGGTCGCTGAGGAAGACGGTGATCGACAGGTCGGTGCGCAGGGTCTGGCCGGTGACCGGGTCGCGGCGGATCGAATTGTCGATGTGGTCGCCGAAGCCCATGCCCGCGCCGTAGCGGTTGAACAGCGGCGTCAGGATGGTGTGTGGCAGGGCGGCCGCGACGAACAGGCGATTGGCCTGCAGGGCCTGGACGATGATCGCCCCGACCTCGCGGGCGGCCGCCCCGTCCTGCGGCAGCTGCTGGTTGTTCTTGGCCATCGCCGCCTGGAAGCCCGAGGTGGCGTTGCCGTCGATCCACTCGGCGGCGTCCAGCACCGCGCGGCAGCGGGCGACCTGGTCGGGCGTCAGGACGTCGGGGATCTGGATCATCATGACCCGACTCCTAGAGCGCGACAGCCAAAAGTGGAAGCCGGTTTTGGCGCCCGTCGCGCTCTAAACCGTTGAAAATCCACCATTTATCCAAAGGATAAATGGTGGGCAGAGATATGGCCTCGCCCGGGAGGGGCCGCTCCCGGGCGAGGCTTTGAACGTCAGGACGAGCACTCCGGGGAGGAGAAGGCTCAGTACTTGACGTTCAAGGTCAGGATCGCCTGCCGGCCGGGGGCCGGGTCGGCGTGGTGGACGCCGTTGGTGCGCATGATGTAGCGCTCGTCGCCGACGTTCTGGACGTTCAACTGCAGGTCGACCTTGTCGTTGACGACATAGCTGGCGAAGGCGTCGAAGCGCCAGTAGTCGGGCGCGTAGACCGCGTTGGTCCCGCCGCCCGCGCCGCCCTGGTTGCCGCCGAACATCTTGGAGACGTAGTAGGCCCCGCCGCCGGCCGAGAGCTTGCGCGTCACCCGATAGGTCGTGAACAGGCTGAAGCTGTTCTTGGGCGTGTTGGCCAGCGGGTCGCCCTCGTTGATGTTGGGGATGATCGCCCCGGTGCCCGACTGGATCGTCACCGCGCCATGAACCAGCTCGCTGTCCATGTAGGTGTAGCCGCCGAAAGCCTGCCACTTGGGCGTGATGTTGCCCGAGATGCCCAGCTCCACGCCCTTGACCTGCGTCTCGCCCACCTGGGCGAACACGCCGTTGTTGATCTGGATCAGGGCGTTCTTGCGGGTGGTCTTGAAGACCGCGCCCGACAAGGCCAGCGTGTCGTTGAACAGCGTCCACTTGCCGCCGGCCTCGAAGCTTTCGGTGTCTTCCGGCTCCAGCAGTTGGTTGGGCGTCGTGCCGACCGTGCCGGTGATGCCGTTGCTGTTCTGGTCGCCGCCCTGGACGCCCGGCGGGGTCGAGGCCGTGCCGTATGAGATGTAGAGGCTGGAGTCCTCGGTCGGCTTGAAGACCAGACCGGCCTGGTAGCTGGTGAAATCCCACTCGCCCTGGCGGTAGGTGATCGTGCCGCCCGAGAACGCGCCCTGGTTCTGGGTGAAGCTGGCGTAGTCGTAGCCGGCGCTCTCATAATGGTCGTGGCGCAGGCCCAGGTTCAGCAGCCACCTGTCGCCGAACTTGATGGTGTCGAAGCCATAGATCGCGGCGGTCTTGGAGACGTTGCGGTTGGCCGGGCTGCGATTGATGATGCCGGTCCAGGGGTCGTTCGGATTGGGGGCGTAGACCAGGGTGCAGTCGCCCTGGCCCAGATTGGTGGCGTTGGTGCCCATGTTGAAGCCCGCCGGACAGGCCGAGCCCGACGTGGTGTAGGTCGAATAGGTGGCGTTGAGGTTTTCCTCGCGGCTCAGCTCGATCCCGAGGTCGAAGCTGTGGCTGAAGGCGCCGGTGTCGAACTTGCCGTGGAAGTCGGTGTTGGCCGCCATGGTCTCGACGGGGTTCCAGCGGGTCTTGGTGCCGCGCTTCATCCACCATTGGCCGCCGATCAGCTGGGCCGCGCCGCCGTCGCCGGGATTGGTGACGATGTAGTCGTTGAGCGTCTTGGACCAGCGGACCACCTGGCGCACGCCGAGATTCGAGTTGATCGCGTGATCGACCGCGAAGGTGGCGATGTCGGCCTTGGTCTTCTGATAGTCGCGGGCCTTGAGGCCGTAGAAGCTGCTGTAGTCGACGTCCAGGATGCCCGAGTCCGTGCGGGGCACGCCGGGGACCTTGGTGAACAGCGGGATGCCGTAGTCGGGCATCGCGTTGCTGTCGAGGTGGTAGTAGCTCAGCGTCATCTGGGTCGGACCATCCAGGCCCGCGGCGATCGACGCGGCCGCGCCCCAGCGGTCGAAGTCCACGGCGTCGCGGCCGGGCGTGTCGCCCTGGGTGCCCAGCAGGTTCAGGCGGACGGCGACGCTGTCGTTGATCTGGTGGTTCAGGTCGGCGGTGGCGCGGACGTAGCTGTCGGTGCCGCCGGCGATCGAGGCGCGGACGAAATCGTCGGCCTTGGGGCTCTTGGACGTCAGGTTGATGCTGCCGCCGCCCGAGCCGCGGCCGCTGTAGGCGCTGTCGGGGCCCTTCACGACCTCGACCTGCTCGAGGTTGAACACTTCGCGAGTCTGGCCGCCGCTGTCGCGCAGTCCGTCGACGAAGACGTCGTTGGCGCTGGACTGGCCGCGGATGAACGGACGGTCGGCCAGGGGCTGGCCGCCCTCGCCCGCCCCGAAGGTGATGCCGGGCGAGGTGCGCAGGATGTCCTGCAGCGAGGTGGCGGCGGTCTGCTCGATGATCTTGCGCGGGATGACCGTGATGGCCTTGGGCGTGTCGACCAGCGGCGCGGTCAGCTTGGGCGACTGGACCTCGGCGTTGCGTTTGCCGTCGACCTTGACGCCCGAGACCTCGGTGGCGCTGTCGGCGGGGCCGGCCGTGGCGATCGCCGCGTCGGCGGCGGCGTCGGCCTCGGGCGCGGCGGCGAAAGCGGCGGGCGCCAGGGACAGGCCGGCCAGACCGGCGACGGCGGCGACGCCCAGCGCGGCGCGGGTCTGGCTGCGGACGCCGGCGACGGCGGGCTTGGAACTCTTGTTCATCGAAAAACCCCAGCAAGGCCGTCGGAGGAGCGCGGCCCTTTGTCGTAATTGCGACGCGTTCTTATCTGGAGCGTTGCCGGTGTGCAATGATAATCATTCGCAGAAATACGCGGAGAGGGGACATGCGCTCGCGCGTGTCCCCAATGCCGGCGCCGCGAGATCAGGGGACACGCCCAAGGGCATGTCCCCGGCCCTGTCAGGGCGCGAGCCGGCCGCCTTCAGCAAAGCTGGTCTCAACCTTCACCGCGAACCGGTGTACACAACCGGCGTCCGCGTGACTGGCGATCACAGGGAGCACCCTGAGGGAGCGCGGACGTCACGAGCCGTTCGCCTGGGCGCCCACCTCTGACGCGGAGTCCGCCCATGCCCGAAGCCAAGACCTGGATCGCCTTCTGTCTCGTGTGCCTGGGCATGGCCCTGACCCCCGGGCCGAACATGATCTATCTGGTCAGCCGCTCGATCTGCCAGGGACGCTGGGCCGGGATCGTGTCGCTGGTCGGCACCGCCGCCGGCTTCGTGGTCTATCTGGTCTGCGCGGCCCTGGGCATCACCGCCCTGCTGATGGCCGCGCCCATCGCCTACGACATCCTGCGGTTCGGCGGCGCGCTCTACCTGCTGTGGCTGGCCTGGCAGGCCATCAAGCCGGGCGGGGCCTCTCCGTTCCAGGTGCGCGATCTGCCCAAGGACAGCCCCGCCAAGCTGATCAGCATGGGCTTCCTGACCAACCTGCTGAACCCCAAGGCCGCGATGCTCTATCTGTCGCTGCTGCCGCAGTTCATCGACCCGCACCGGGGCGCGATCTTCGGCCAGTCCCTGGCCCTGGGCGGCAGCCAGATCGTCATCAGCCTGACGGTCAACGGCTGCATCTGCCTGGCGGCGGGGACCATCGCGACCTTCCTGGCCACGCGCCCCAGCTTCGCCCTGATCCAGCGCTGGCTGATGGCCACGGTCCTGGGCGGCCTGGCCGTGCGGATGGCCACCGAGGCGCGGCGCTGATCTCTCTTTATCCGCTCATCCCGGCGAATGCCGGGACCCAGATGGAATGGCTTCGAGGCTGACGCCACGAGCGCCAAGCCCCTCCAATCATCCCTCGCCACTAAGGGATCTGGGTCCCGGCATTCGCCGGGATGAGCGGAGTTTTAGGTTGGCCAAGCCGTGCTAGAGAAGCGTCAGCTAGCGCTGGAGTTCTGCCATGTCGTCCAAGGCCTTCCAGGTCATCGCCACCGCCCTTGCCTCGCTGGCCCTGGCCGGCGCCGCCCACGCCTCCAGCCTGAAGGCCTGCACGGTCCCGCCCAGCGTGATCCCGGCGCCCGCCGAGAAGCCGCCCGCCGGCGAGATCCACACCGACGTCCCCACCGCCGCCTATCTGCTAGCCCTGTTCTGGTCGCCCGAGGCCTGCCGCGCGGGCATCCCGGAGTCGAACAAGATCATCCAGTGTCAGACCAACAGCTTCGGCTTCACCGTGCACGGCCTGTGGCCGAACGGGCCGGACAAGATCCACCCGCGCTACTGCAAGCCCAGCCCGCCGATGAGCGCGGCGACCGTGCTGGCCAATCTCTGCATGACCCCCTCGCCCTGGCTGCTGCAGCACGAGTGGCAGGCCCACGGCGCCTGCCAGTGGGACACGCCGGAGGCCTATTTCAAAAAGGCCCGCGAGGTGCGCCAGGGCCTGAAGGTCCCGGACCTCCAGCCGGGTCCCGAGGGCACGATGACCGCGGGCGAGATCCGCAGGGCGTTCCTGAAGGGCAATCGCGGCATGACCGCCGAGGGCCTGAACGTGCGCGTCAAGGAAGGCCGCCTGACCGAAGTCTGGGTCTGCATGGACCTGGACTTCAAGCTGGCCTCCTGCCGGGGCGGCAACGGCGCCGCGGACGATGCGGTGGTGACCGTGACGCCGATGGCGCCGGCGATCGCCACGAAGCCGAAGAAGAAGGGTTAGCCCCCACGCTCGTCATCCTCGGACTTGTTCCGAGGACCCCTGCTTCAGCCGAGAAGAAGGACGATCCGTGGAGCGGCGAGGTCGCGGGTCCGCCTGCTGCCGGCAAACCGGCGGACAGAGGGGTCCTCGGAACAAGTCCGAGGATGACGGGCGTTGTGGGGCCTCAACCCCCAGAGCTCCGATCCACCAAGGATTTAAGGTGGGACCATACCCGCAGGCGGATGCTCACTGTCCACATCAAAAGAATCCATCAGATCGAGCGCACGACGAAAATCCGTGTACTCGCCAGATCGATCATAGGCCAAAAGGGTGGCTCGGACTTTGGGATCGCCTAGCAAAGCCTCTGGGATGCCCACCTTTTCGAAAACAGCCATTGCGACCTCCAAGTGATTTCGACTCGGCGATCGTCAGCCCACCCAAAGGGAGGGGGGGTTAGCAGTTCGGTTGAGAACGTGGTCGAGGCTAACGCAAAACGGGCGGCCCCTTTCGGAGCCGCCCGCTGCTGAAGCCTCACGATGGAGACGCCATCACCCTCAGGTGTTGACGGCTTCCTCCGGGGTCACTTCGGTCTTCTTGGACAGGTCTTCGCCGGTTTCCTGATCGACGACCTTCATCGACAGCTTGGTCTTGCCGCGATCGTCGAAGCCCAGGAGCTTGACCTTCACGATCTGGCCTTCCTTCAGCACGTCCGAGGGCTTGGCCACCCGCTCGTTGCTGATCTGGCTGACGTGGACCAGGCCGTCCTTGGCGCCGAAGAAGTTCACGAAGGCGCCGAAGTCGACGACCTTGACGACCTTGCCGTCGTAGATCGCGCCGACTTCCGCTTCCTGGGTGATCGACTTGATCCAGTCCACGGCGGCCT
>Ga0102591_1002242_pt1 | contig 21804 bp, 13 predicted proteins | sample AraplaCol_mCL_r2_2_FD_76860 | JGI IMG/M metagenome (GOLD analysis project Ga0102591, IMG submission 76860) | Arabidopsis root microbial communities from North Carolina, USA - plate scrape MF_Col_mCL_r2 (SPADES assembly) (version 2) | ecosystem: Host-associated > Plants > Roots > Endosphere... | reverse complement strand
CTCCATATTGTTCTGCAGGAGAAGCCTGGCCTCTTCCAGCCACGCCTTTCCCTGCAGGCTCAGGCGCGGTTCCAGCTTCGCCCCGTAATTCGAGCAGTAGTAGTACCCGTAGCCGATGTAATAGTTCGGCAACTGGTGGCCACAACCGATATGACGCATCATGAAGTTCGTCGCGCGCGACCACAGCGGAGAATCGCTCGACGGCTGGATCAGGGCATCCCTGTTCGCGAGCAACTTGCGGATCGCTTCTTGGTCATCCCATGGGTTCCAAGCGCTCAGCCATGCTTTGATGGCTTCCCAAGTCGTCAGGCCGCTTTTACTGACATACTCCCGATGCAACGGTCGGTAGTAGTAGATGCACTGCCCAACGATGCCGTCAGCGGCAGGCGGAACGATCTTGTCGCATGACGAGGCCAGCACCTTCGCACGGTCCTGCCAGCTTGCCGGCGTATGGATGGCACGCCGCGTCCCAGAGGGTTTTCTTTCTTTTCGCTCATGTAGCATCCGGTTGCCGGTCATACAGTTCCACCACTACTCCTTCAGGCACGAGGCTCTCTGATAAGCCGGTTTCGCCGCTGTCATTCGTCATCCCTTCATCGATAATCCGTCCCGCTGCGTCACGCAGGCGATAGCAAATCCTCGATGCTGGAACGCTCGTTCCGGCCCATGTCGCAACGAAAGCCTGGTTGTAGCTCCCGGCGACACCCTGAGGCATGGATGGCATGTCCCGCGTCAGAAACATTGGCCCCGGCATCTCATGCAACGCGGCATGCGCCCTCCAACGCCCCTTGGTGCCATGCTCGATTCCGCTCGCGTTGATGCGGATGTAGCTGCTGCCGCCGTTGATCAAAATCTCCTTCTTCGCGGCAATCTCCACCACCGCAGAGACACTGATGAGCTTGAGTACCTTCTGCGCGATGATCTCGATGTCGTCGGACTGGGCCTGGATGTCGATCTTCCCTTTGGCGGCGAATAGGCGCATGCCCAGCTTCTGGGCGAACAGCACCGCTCGATCCGTGACACTGCCGAGAAAGCTCTTTCCCGTAACCATCGACAGATGCCCGCCTGCCGTGATCGCCGTGTGCCGGTCACTGTGCAGGTGCGTGGTTTCCGTCGCGGTGGCCACGATGCCTGCTGCGCTCGCCAGTACGAGGTGCGGCGCGCTCAGCTCCCCCTGTTCGCCCGTGCCACGGATCTCGTCGCTGAGCGTCTTGAGCGCCTGGGCGACGTCAAGTTGCTCGCCGGATTGCGCCTTCTGGTGTGTGGCCTGATCACCGAGGCTCCTCTGGGTCTCATCTGCGCGCGCGAGTCGCTGCACCGGTTCGTGCATGTCCTTGTGGTGCCCCTGCGCATCGGGGCGAGCTTCGGTACTGACGAGCATGCCCTGACCCGCGCGAAGTACGCCCCAGCCGTCGGTGCGCAACTCAAAACCTTCCCCTCGCTTTTCCTTCCGTCCCTCTGCATCGGCAACGCGCGTGATATAGCCGAGGCTCAGCAGTGACGCGTGGTGGTCGCTGCCGATCTGTGTCTGGATCTGCCCATCCGTGTCGTCCTGCAGGAAGGTGTTGTGTCGTTCGCCGTGGAGCTCCTTGCTGCGGAACCCTGACAACGCATGCTGGCTTGGCAGCTCCCATTGCGGCATATTCACGCGATTGGGCACTCGCCCAATGATGATCGGGCAGTCCGGATCGCCGTTCATGAAATCCACGATCACTTCTTGTCCGATACGCGGCAAGTGGCTCGCGCCGAACTGGTTGCCCTGCCAGGCGGAGGACTGGCGTAGCCAGCAGGAACTATTCTCGTTGCGCTGTCCGATCCGATCCCAGTGAAACTGGACTTTCACGCGTCCGTACTCGTCCACCCAGATCTGCTGGTCTGCGGGTCCCACGACCATCGCGGTCTGCGGTCCATGCGTGCGGGGCTTCATCACTTCCCGGCCCGGACGATAGACCTCCTTCGTTACCTGGGCTTCGAATGCGAATACGCACGCCCAGCGCTGCGGCTGTCCGGATTCTTCCGCCACATCCTCGAGCGTCAGATGCGTGGCGAAGACCAGGTACTCGGTGTTGGCAGCTTCCTGGGGATGGTGCGCGAGTGTGAAGGTGCATCCCGCCGGTAGCCCTCGAAGGTTCCCCTTCCCCGCCACCCGGGTGCCGTGTTGGCGCAGCGCTTCCAGGCGGACACGGGAGAGCATGTCCCCTTCCTTCCATGGATCCTTGCCAGTGGCAGGCTGCGCGTAATCCCCCGGCCACTCGTAGACCTCGTGTTCAGCGTGCGCCGTGCGACGCGCATCCCGCGTCCCGACGCTAAGGTCTGCCCGAGGCTTGCCGAAATCGTAGTCGTTTGAAACCCACGCGCCCGAAACGAGCGAGTCGATCGTCGAGAACTCGTAGAGATGCTCCTCGTCGATTCGCCCCGTCGAATCGTGCCACCGCACCGCGTGATATGCAGCGCTCACGGGCTTGCGGAAGGCACCGTTACCATCCGTCAGCACCAGCCGATGGCGGCCGTCCGAATGTTCGAAAAAGAAGCTGATTCCCCATTCTTCAGTCAGTCGCTTGAAGAAGGTGTAGTCGGTTTCGCCGTACTGGACCTGGTACTCGCGCGCCGGATAGCGCACCACATCCAAGCGCCTTTCCACCGGGAACGCATAGTCGACCAGCAATTCATCGAGTATCTCGATGACTGTCTTCTGCTGAAATATCTTGTGGTCCGATGTGAGCGACGCCAGGAACAGCCACGGACGGAGCGTCAGCGTATAGGCGAAGCAACGTCCCTCGCTGGTCGGCCCTTTCACCTCGGTGACAAGCCCGGAAATCTCGCGGCTGCCTGAACCGATGCGCGCCGTCCGGCCCGTTCCGCTCCCATCCAGCTCAATGACAATCGTCAGTTCCCGACCCTGCAACGCAGACATGTCCAGGTTTGCGGCAGGTCCAACGACGGCGTTCAGACTATCTGGCGTCTTGAGCGTGACACGGTACTCGAACAATTCGCAGAGGTCTTCGCGCCCTTCGACGCGCGCAACCGTAAGCGCAGACTGCCCCATCAATGCCGGAAGACCGTCGCCCTTCAGCATGACGGTACGGCTATCGAAGCGGTCAGCCGTACCCGGCAGATTCAACGAGGCATTCATGGCTCTCTTCTGTAGCAGACTCCCGGCGTTCATTCTCTCCTCCCGCACATATCCAGTGCTTAAGGAAAGTCAATGCATCCTGCCTGATTGGCATTCATTCAATGTCGCGCACGAAGTACCAGACAACCTGATTCCCGACATCGCTACGTTCGGGACCCGGCATCGGATCACCCGCCTTGACCTGCGCGATCCGATTGCCCAGGTGGTTGGCCACCCACCGCCCGCTACGAGGGCACGTCTGGAACGGCAGCGCTGACGCGCCTCGACTCGGCTGCGGCGTGCTGTCATCGATCGGACCTTCTGGTTCATCGAAGCGCGCGACCCAGCGCCGGCTTTCTTCTTCACCAAACCTCTCCACACCCTCCATGTAGGAATGCATGGATCCGCGCAGCGGCTTGCGCAAAGGACGGATCACCCGGTTGACAAAGATGTAGGGCTCCAACGGCCCCTCTTCCGGCGCGCCCAGTAGCGGATAGTCGCCCGCCCGGATCACCAGGCACTGCCCGTGCCGCTCCATCAGAATGTCTTCACGGCAAAGCGCGGCTCTGACGTCTGCCTCACTGCCGAGTTTCTCCAGCAGAGGGTCGCCAAGCACCGTGTACCAATTCGTGCTCTTTATGTGGTTGTCTTGATAGTCCAGCGCTTCGGCAAACGCGTAGCAATCAGCTTCGAGCCCGACGAAACGCTGAGCAAGCTGGTACTCCTGAGGCATGTAGCGATGAAATCCATATGGCAGGACCGGAGCGATCCCACCGTACCCGCCCCGTATCGGCAACGCAGCGCAACAAAAGGTCATGAAGCGATGGTACTGAGCCAATCCTCCCGCGCTTTCTGCGAATGACCACGGAAGGATAAATTTCAAATAGGACAAATCGCCATGGTGCTCTTCGTGATACGCCTGTCCAGTCAGTGATCTGATCAGGTATTCCGGAGCAGTCGCGTTATCGACAACATCGGCGAAGACGAACTCAACTTCATAGTCGGGATCATTTGAAAGAATGTACTGGCGCATTGCTTCGATACCTCTCATGGTCTTTCGCGAGTACTTCGTCTTTCCCTTCTTTCCTCCACTCAGTTCGTCACCATAAGCGGCACGAAATTCGTCTACGCAACTCAGCAACGCCTTTCGCATGGCGGGTTGCGATCCCCGCTCAAAGAACAACGTGCCGATCAGCGCAGGACGGATAACAATACGGTTACGATCCGAAGGATCGGTGAATGTCAGTTCATGACCGTAACGTTCAATGGCCTCGGTCGGTGTCAATGGAGAGAAGGAAGTCATGATAAGAGTCATAAGTCAAGGCATGGCTGCGTGCTTCATGCCGCAGCCAAAGATCCCGCGCCGCCAATAGCAAGCAGAGCGAGTAGCGCAGCGAGTATCGCTTCGGAAATAGCAACGACCACGAGTACGCCGCCTATTGCCAAGGCCACGACCGCCACCGTTCCAGCCACGGTGATCACGATCTGACCCCAATCAATTTCCTTGATTTGTTCCCACGCCAGATCGGTTTGTCGCTGGAACTCCCGCCAGGCGGCGATCATGTTTTCGTGTGACCAGCGGACGACTGCCTGACCGCCCCCATTGATCCATGTCCAAGCGCCCGTCGCTGTATTCCTGATCCAGTGGCCTGCCTCGAAGATCCACCCGACCTTATTCTGCAACCAAGCTTGCGTTTCATCGGACAGATCTTGGATGCCCCGATGCGTTCCGTCGGCCAGGGATTTCACTGCTCGATTGAATTGATCCACGCCGTCTCCGATGTGGCTCAGCCATTGCTCAAAAAACGCGGGTTCGGCTATTTGACGACGGGAGCGAATCGGAGCGCGCTCTCGCTCGTGCTTTTTAACAGGTATGTGTGCTGCAGAAGGGTGAGCGAATGCCTCGCGAGTCTTGTCCAAGTGACCCTGACAGTCATTGATATCTGCAATGACAAGCCGCTCTCTGGAGTCTCCGGCAATACGTAAGTAGGCTCGCTCTTGCGCTTCATGGAGGTCGTCACCCGGGAATTTCAATTCCACTACACGACGCAAGTTTGCGGCGTGGAAGTTGCCCTCGTGATCGGTAGTGGCAAGTCCCGGCCATCTTACGTCGGCATTCTCGACAATAATCAGATCCAATCTTCGCAGTGAACCCTTGACATATCCAGGAGGGAATGGATTCAAAGTATGACGCCGGCCTGGACCATCTGCCTTGTTGCCGCTGCTCAAGTATGGCTTTGGAGGACGGGGCCGCATGTCAAAGCAAACCTCCGCCTTGTAATGCCAGTAGAAGTCCGCAAGAAATTCGTCGGCACGAATCGCAGCGCTCACTACGAGCTGCTGCAACAGCGCCTGCGTTGTGGTGCCATCCTTTCTGCGAACTGTCGTGACCCGCGGAAAGCGCAGCGCGTACTCCACCTTCTCCGCCACATATCCTTTGTCCGCAGGAGGAACTTGCCCGTATTCCTTGCGTTCCTCCAGTGTCGTGCAAGCTGTACTTACCGTCCTGTAGGTCACACGCATTGCGATGCCTCGCTTCAGAAATGCTCTAACGGAACTTGGGGGTTGTGGCACTCCGAAGTCGCGTTTTGGCTCGGGAATTTTGTTGCTGCTGAGGTGTACTCGGTGCGATAGACGAGCGACATTGCTTCGCTTTCGGCAAGGCAGATCTCGATTGCGGCGAGCTTGCGCTTTTCTGAAAGCGCCGCGAGCCACCGTCTAGCCAGTTGCGGTTGGACGATCTGCTCGATAAAGCTGATCAATTGCCGGGCACCGGTCTCACCAACCGGACAACGCTGTACGATGTACGAAACGACCGCATCGTCGTACGTCAGCGCGATGTCGTGCTGATCGCGCATGCGCGCCACCACGCGATCCAGATGAAGACGAACGATCCGATCCAGGTTGTCAGATGCCAGCGGGAGATAAGGCACCACCACGAGCCGCCCGAGGAAAGCCGCAGGAAATACTTTGCGCAGTTCGGGCATCAACGCGTCGCGCAGGGCTGCGGGCTCCGGGATCAGCGCCGGATCGTCGCAAAGGCTGGTCAGCAGGTCGGAGGCCGCATTGCTGGTGAGGAGCAAGATCGTGTTACGGAAATCGATGTAGCGTCCTTCCCCATCTTCCATGTAGCCCTTGTCGAAGACCTGATAGAAGACCTCATGCACGTCCGGGTGGGCCTTCTCGACTTCGTCGAGCAATACCACGCTATGCGGACGGCGACGTACGGCCTCGGTCAGCACACCCCCTTCCCCATAGCCAACATAGCCGGGCGGTGCCCCCTTGAGAGTCGAGACGGTATGACTTTCCTGAAACTCCGAGAGGTTGATGGTGATGAGATTCTGCTCGCCACCATAAAGCGCGTCGGCCAGCGCCAATGCCGTTTCGGTCTTGCCAACCCCGGATGGCCCCACCAGTAAAAAGACGCCCAGGGGTTTCTTTGGATCTGTCAACCGTGCGCGCGCCGTCAGAATGCGTTCACCCAGTTGATCCAGGGCGTGAGGCTGACCAATGACACGCTTGCCCAGTGTCTCGGGCAACGCCATTACGGTGGCGACTTCGTCGGCAACCATGCGTGTGACAGGAATGCCAGTCCAGTCGGCCACAATTGCCGCAACCACGGCTTCGTCCACATCGGTGAAGACCATGGGTGCATCCCCCTGGATGGCCTGAAGCGATGCGTCCAGACTGATCAGATCCATCCGGGATGAAGGCGTGCCGTCCGCCGCGTCGAAAGCCGCGGCGATCCGACGCTGCTCATGAATCTCCGCAACAATCGCTCGTTGCTGCTGCCAATGGGTCTGGGCCTCGTCAAGTTCAATCTCGGTGTCCCGGATCGTCTGCTCGACGGCTGACATGCGGGATTCGTCAGGCGTGGCGAGACTGGCCTCCCTGGACAGAAGACTTGCTTCCGCCCTTGCCGCCGCGAGCCGCTGATGCAGACGCTCGACCAAAGCTGGCGGCGCGTGGAGCGATAGCGCCACGCGCGCGCAAGCCGTGTCCAGCAAGCTGATCGCCTTGTCCGGAAGCTGGCGCGAAGGAATGTAGCGATGCGATAGCTTCACTGCCGCGCGCACGGCTTCGTCACGGATCAACACCTGGTGGTGCGCTTCGAAGGTTTCCACAAGACCGCGCACCATGGCGACTGCGGCAATCTCCTCCGGTTCCATCACCTGCAGCACCTGGAATCGACGCGTCAGTGCGGGATCCTTCTCGATATGGCGCTTGTACTCACTCCACGTAGTGGCACCAATGGTCCGCAAAGCACCGCGGGCCAGCGCTGGCTTGAGCAGGTTTGCGGCGTCTCCGGTCCCGGCCGCGCCGCCTGCGCCAACGAGGGTGTGCACTTCGTCCACGAAAAGAATCACTGGTTGTGGAGATTTCGCTGCATCTTCGAGCACGCCCTTCAGCCGCGCCTCGAACTCTCCCTTCATGCTGGCACCCGCCAGCAAGGCACCTACGTCGAGGCTTAGCAGTCGGACTTCCTTCAGGCTCGGCGGTACGTTGCCCACGGCGATGGCCTGTGCCAGCCCTTCAATCACCGCCGTCTTGCCGACGCCGGCCTCACCCGTCAAGAGAGGGTTGTTCTGCCGGCGGCGCAGCAGAATGTCCGTCATGGTGCGAATCTCGTGCTCGCGACCAATCACGGGGTCAAGTCGGCCTCCCCTGGCCTCCTCGGTCAAGTCACGACAGTACTGGCTCAAAGCGTTTTGGCCGGACCTCGTCGGCGCCAATGCACGACTTGCCTCGCCTGGAACAGCCGGCGAGAAGCCACTGCCATCGTAGGCTGCCTCCACACTCTCGGGCGACTGGGCAACCAGAGCCGGCACCATGCCAACCAGATCCTCCGCACTCACCCTGGCAAACTGGTTCGAGATGCCAAGAACCGATCGCCGCAACTCCGGTGTCCTGAGCAATGCTGTCAGCAGGTAAGCGCCACGCACACGATCATCGGAAAACGCCAGCGTGGCATAGACCCACGCCCGCTCGATGGCCGATTCGATCTGAAACGAGAAGTCGCTGATCGAGCTCGCCCCTGCCGGCAGGGTCGCCAATGCGCGCGTGACGTCGGCCTCGAGCGTCTGGAGGTCTGCCCCGGCATGCCGTAGCATCCGCTGGAGATCACCGTCGGGGGTCTGCAGAAGTTGGTGCAGCCAGTGCACCAGCTCCACGTACGGATTGCCGCGAAGCTTGCAGAAGGCGGTCGCACTTTCTATCGCCTTGAACAACGTGGGATTGAGTCGGCCAAATAGCGCCTGCCGTGAGATATCCATCCGAAGCCCTTCTTGAATTTTGCTGAATGGGCCAGTTCTTTTGCCCGGAAGGCTGCAGAAAAAAACAGCCTTGATCAGGCTATTTTAAAATCTCCACGCATGCAATTTCCAACACCTATTTATACACATCTATTGATTTCGATAAAATTCAATCCAAATTTTTAGTATTTCTACTATACGTTTATCGATTACAGAATCACATAGCAGCTATAGATATGGCTCGACATCAATAGAATTATTCTTAAATTAGTATTTATATTTTCTTAAATCTGATTTTCCTATCTCTTTTTTTGTGTATTCGACTATCATCGGCACCGGAATCGGTCAACGAGTCAGTGAGACGAGTATGTGCGACTTGAAGTATCTATCGGCGCGGAGAGGGCTTTCTGCGCCAACCTCGGCAGGTACCGGGAAGGACCGGATGGTCAAGGATGGAGGTCGGGGTGCCGGATCTTGCCACCCGTACCGCTGGAAGGACTGGCCGTGAGTGAACATCGCGCCCCACGCCGCCCCAGCGCGCAACTGCTGCCCACACTGTTTGACAGGCTGCGGGATGATGCGCCAACGCGACCAGCAGAAAATGCGACCGAATACACCGTGACACGCGCGCAAATGCTCGAAATCATCCAGCGTGATCTCACCTACCTGCTCAATACCACCAATCGCGAAGACGAGATCGATCGCAAGCGGTTCCCGCACGCGGCCAGTTCAACCCTGAACTATGGTGTGCCGGCCATGGCAGGCAGCTATCTGTCAGAACATAGATGGGACGACATTATCGGCGTCGTGCACCGTGCTATCGACAACTTCGAGCCGCGCCTGATTCCTGGCACCCTCAGGATTCAACCGCTGCTCAAGGAAGACGCTCCGCACCGATACAACGTTCTGCTGTTTGAAATCAGCGGACTTATCCACATGGACCCGTATCCGATGGCGTTCACAGCACAAAGCTCACTGGATCTGGAAACCAGTCGGATGCAGCTCCGGGCGCTCCATGCGAATTGACGGCTGGTTCTCTGCAACAGTGGCCTTTCAGAGGTCAAGCCCTCGAACTGCCGAACAACGCGTGTTGCAAACAACAAAGCGGGGCGGCCGGCGCCCCGCTTTTTCACTCCGAACGATCGCTTGAACGATCGCTTACTTCGCTTACTTCGCTTACTTCGGATTCTTCTTCATCTTTTCCTTCGTATCGCCATACGAAGACTGGGTGCGACCGGCTACCTGCTCGGCCTTGCCCTTCATTTCGGTCGAGGTCTTGCCGGTCATCTTGCCGGCCAGTTCCTTGGCCTTGCCCTTGGCCTCGTTCATGCGGCCCTTCACTTGATCCTTGTTCATGATCGCGCTCCTTGTGATCGGTTCAATCGGTTCAGGAAGGCCCGGTCCCGTCCGCAGCCAGCCTGGCAGGCCGGATGGCGTCGGAAGCAGGGCTCAGGGACAGTTTAGGAAACCATTGGAAAATCCCTTGTAGGACTTCGCCGTAATGGGTTGTGGGAGAGACACCGGATTTCCTAAACTCGCATCGTGAGAAAACTGAATTCCGCCGGCGGCGAATCCTTGCGACCATGGGAGCGCCAACCCCATCCATGTACGGCAACCCCGCATGCGCCTGAAACACCTCGCCCTTGCCGCCACCTGCCTGTGCGCCGCCGCCCCGGCTGATGCGCAGTTCCGCATTACCGGCGCAAATGTGCAGAAACAGGCGAACGGGGTGATGTCTCTGATGGCGTATTCGGTGGTGCCGGACCTGGCCTCCAGTTCCTTGTCGATCAATAACGCCACCAGCGGAGACCCGGGCATCATGATGTCCCAGCTTGGCGGCGGCTTCACCATCAGCAAATCCTTCCCCCTGTATCTGGAAGGGGCGATCGCTTACAGCCGCTACGATCCGACCTTTGTGGCCACAGACGGCTCTGATTCCCGCCAGATTCCCACCCGCTGGAACACCTTCTCGGGCACCGTGGGGATCGGCTGGGATTTCCCCCTCACGGAAAACAAGGAACTGGTGTTCCGCCCAATCTTTAATGCTTCGATCGGCAATGTCTCCAGCGACCTCGCCGTGGCCAAGGTCGTGGTCGAGCGCGCGGTGGACGAGCAGATCAATTTTCTGGACAACGGATCGCTCAACGCCTACGGCCTGGGCGGCGCGGTGATGCTGGACTGGGAGCATTACCGGCCCGAACACGACATTGACGTCGAGCTCCGGTACACCAACATCTATCTGCAGACCTTTGGCGGCACATCGGCCGGGGTCAAGGGCTCGGCCACGGCGCAGACTGCCAATCTCTACGCGCGCTGGCGCGCGCCCCTTTTCAACCTGCGGGCACTGGACCGGCCAGTGCGCTACGTGCTGGAGCTTTCGCATTCCCAATACCTCGGCAGCCAGGCCAATGTGCTCGGCTTCAACCGGCTGACTACGCTTGGCACCGGATTGGAACTGGACACCAGCGCGCATGAAGTCTTCGTCACGCGGATTCGTGCCGTGGTGCGCTATGTGTTCGGCAACAACGTCTCCGGTGTGTCGCTGGGGCTCGCTGCGAGCTTCTAACCTCGCTCACGCCACATCGCGCGAATCATTGCGCTCGACGTCAATCGCTGAATGTAAGCGAACGTAAAACCGGCCACGGGCGTAGCGATATTCGGCGCCGGCCATACACCGGCGTCCCGGCGCGGGATAAAATCTCGCCCTTCCTGTCGGCGCGCCCCCGCCAATGTTCCTGAACGACCCCGTAATCCTTCTTGCCGTCATCACGCCCTTTGGTCTGATGACGACGCTGCTGTTATGCCTCTCCTATCTGGGACTGGGCAAGCACAATACTTCCCTGCACTGGTGGCTGGCCGGCGACCTGCTGATGGCTGCCTATCACGTGGCGGCGCTGCTGCAGCCCGGCGTGCCTTCCGGATCGCTCGCCTGGCTGCCCGTTTTCACACCGGCCGGCGCGCATGCGGTGGGCACCACGCTGCTCATGACCGCAGTGGGCGCCCATACTCTGGCGCTCTATCACCTGCTGGAACGCGGCCATTCGCGCGCGTGGCATCTGCGCATGCTGCTGGGCGTGCCCATGTTGTATCTCGCTGGTGCCTTGCTTGCGTTGCATAGCCCCTACACCCTGCCGTGGTTCTGCCTCTGCATGTTCGCTTCGATTGCGATCCAGGCGCGCGTGACATGGCGCATGGCGCGCAGCTATCGCGGCGCATGGGGGTTGCTGGCGGGACAAGCCGTCCTGCTCGCCTTTCAGGGTTCCGGCGCGATCATGCTGACCTTGCATCCGCTGCCGCCGCTGCCCTTTCACGCGCCGTTCTTCCCGACCATCGACGCGCTGCTGATGGATGCACTGGTGTCGTTCCTGCTCACGCTGAGTTACGCACTGGCGCTGCAGGAGCAACTGCGCCAGCGCATCCTGAACCTCAGCCGTACCGATTCGCTGACCGGGGCATTGAACCGTCGCGGCGCCGGTGACATCGTGGCAGCAGAATGGCAGCGCGCACGCACCGATCCGCATCCGCTGGCGATTGCCATGATCGATCTCGACCGCTTCAAGTCGATCAACGACCAGTACGGCCATGCGATTGGCGATGCCGCGTTGCAGGCGTTCTCCAACACGGTGATGCGCCTGAAGCGGCAGCGCGATGTGCTGGTGCGCTGGGGCGGCGAGGAGTTCCTGATCCTGCTGCCGTACACCGACGTGACGCAGGCCCACGGCTTTCTCAAGCGCCTGCGCGACGCGCTGCACAACGGGCCTGTCACGCCCTGGCTGCCCTTCGCGCTCGAATTCAGCGCCGGTGTGGCGGACACCGATACGCTTGCCAGCATCCCCGATTTCGAGGCCCTGCTGCGCGAAGTCGATCAGGCGCTCTATCGCGCCAAGCGCGAGCGAAACAGCATCGAACTCGTGAATCCCGCCTGACGGAACGCTGATCACTCACCCGCTCTTCACCGTGCCCGTTGTGGCCCAATAAACGGACAAGGGGCGGGTTTCCCCGGTTGACACTGCCTCGGCAAACCCCTACATTGCGCGGGCAGATCTAGATAAGAGACCATCTGTAAGATGGTCTCTTAGCGCGTGCAATTTGCGCGGCCTCTTACAGAACAACGATAAGGAGACCGCCGTGCAAACCTCTGCCATCAAGCTTCGTGGCATCGACGATGTCATCGCCTTCATAGATTCCTGTCCTGGCATTCGCGGCCGCGCCGGCGTCATCTGGTGGCTGGCACTCGGCGGACTGTTCCTCGACGCCTTCTCCAATTCCGCTTTGAGCGCCGGCCTTGGGCCGATGACGCGCAACCTCCAGCTCGAACCCGGGCAGGTCGCATTGCTGACCTCGTTCGCATCGTGGGTCGCCATCGCGTTCAACCCCATCGGCGGATGGATGGCCGACCGCTGGGGCCGCGTCAAGCCGCTGATCCTCGCCAAGGTGTTTGCCGTTACCGGCGCCGTGCTGGTCGTGATGGCACCGGACTTCCAGCAGATCCTCGTCGGCCGTTTCTTCGTGGGCGCGGCGTACGGGATCGATTTCGCCATCGCCATGGCCGTGCTGGCCGAGTTCACGCCGGTCAAGCTCAAGAGCCGCCTCAATACATGGCAGGGCATGTGGTACACGGCCGTGTGCCTGAACCTGGTACTGGCGCTGCTGTTCTATTCGTGGAATGTTGGCGACACGATCTGGCGCTACTCGGTGGCCGCCACCGCAGTCTTCGGCGTGGGCATCCTGATCCTGCAAGCGCTGTTCCTCGTGGAAAGCCCCACGTGGCTGGCGCGCAAGGAGCGTCTCGAAGCCGCTGCCGTGGCGATGACCCGCATCTACGGCCGCCCGTTCGTGGCCGCGCCTGCTGCCGAACGCATTCCCGTCACCAACCTCGCGCGTCGGGGCCTGGCCAACGTGTTGCTGATCTTCCGTGGCATCTACCTGCCGCGTACCGTGCTGGCCGCCACCGTGCAGATCGGTCAGTCGATCCAGTACTTCGGCATCGGCTGGTATCTGCCGCTGATCAGCGCAGCGCTGTTCGGCAAGGACTTCGTCTACGCGACGATTGGCGCGCTGGTCTTCAATGTCTGCGGCATCTTCGGCGGGTTTCTCTCGCCGCTGATCGGCCGCAAGCTCGGCCTGCGCCGCGCCTCGGCATTCGGCTTCGCGGCGGTCTTTGTGATGCTGCTCACGCTGGGCCTGTTCAACGGCAAGATGCCGACGTGGGTGGCCGTGGTCGTGCCGTCGCTCTTCATCCTGTTTCACTCGGGCGGCCCGGGTGCCAACGGCAAGAGCCTGTCGTCGCTGTCGTTCCGCAGCGAGCTGCGGGCCGGCGCCAACGGTGTGATCGGCGCACTCGGCGCCATCGGTGCGGCACTGGGCCTGCTGGTGTTCCCGCTGTTCCGTGCCCGCTACGGGCTGGAAACCACCTTCCTGATTCTCTCCGTCGTGCCGCTCATCGCCAGCGTCATCTGCTTCGTGATCCGCTGGGACCCCACGCGCACGGCGATCCACCCTGATAACGAAACCGACGCGCCGCAGTTCCGCAGCGATGCACGCGACAGCGCCGGATACATGCAACCTGCCACCGAGAAATAATCCGAATGCCACACAGGAAAGTCATCCTCGCGATCGACGAGGGGACGTCCGGTACGCGGGCAGCGGTCGTCGGCGCCGACGGCCATGTCTCGTGCCTGCAATACACGCCCCTGCAGGTCGATTCCCCACGCCCCGGCGTGGTCGAACAAGATGCCAACGTACTGCTCGACAAGACGCTCGACGTCTGCCGCGCAACGCTGGCCGAAGCCGCACGCGGGAAACTCGAAGTCGTGGCGCTGGCCGTGGCCACGCAACGCGCCACTGCCGTGCTCTGGGATACGCGTACCGGCCGCGCGCTGGTGCCTGCCATGGTCTGGCAGGACACGCGCTACGCCGCCGAACTGGATCGGCTCGCGCCCGATTGGGACCCGCGCCTGCGCAGCATGGTGGGCCGCCCGGCCGGCGTGCGCTCGCCCTATCTCTGGGCCGCGCGGCACCTGCGCGAGACACCTGCCGTGGCCGATGCCTTGCGCGAGCGGCGGCTCGCCTTCGGCACCGTCGACACGTGGCTGCTCTGGCATCTGTCCACAGAGCGCGCGTGCGTGACCACGCCGACCAATGCCACCTCGTGCAGCGCCTACGTGCTCGGCGAGAACCGCTATCTGGACGAATGGATCGACGCGCTCGGCTTTCCGCATGAACTGCTGCCAGCCCTGCGCCAGGACGCTGACGATTTCGGGCGCACGCGCGCCGATCTGCTCGGCATCGACGTACCGATCCTCGCCTGCGCGGGCGATCAGCTTGCTGGCGCCGTGGGACTGGGTTGCCTCGACGCCGGCCAGTCGATGTGCCTGCACGGCACAGGCAGCTTTGTCGATCTCGTGATCGGTCCCGACCTGCCCGCCCAAAGCGGGCAGTCCGACAGCACGCTGACGATGACTGCACGGCGCTGCCAGGGGGTTTCGCACTTCTCGGTGGAAACCTTCGTGGCCACCACTGGTTCGGCCCTGAACTGGGTCTGCGACAAGCTGCACTGGTTCGAGAATGCGAAGCAGATCAGCGCGCTGGCCGCCACGGTGCCGTCATCGCGCGGCGTGACCTTCATTCCCGCGCTGACTGGCCTGCGCGTGCCGCAGATGCAGCCCGAGGCCCGCGCCGCACTCAATGGTGTGTCGATGGCTACCACGCAAGCCGAGATCGCCCACGCGATCCTCGCCGGCATCGCGCATTCGGTGACCTCGTGCATCGACGCCAATCGCGAGATCGCCGGTGTGGACGTATCGAGCCTCGTGGTGGGCGGCGGACTCTCCGGCAGCGATGCCTTGCTGCAGATGCAGGCCGATCTCACCGGTTTGACGATTCATCGCATGAAGGAGACGGATCGCGCCAGCCTGCGAGGCATTGCGTGGCTGGCCGGTGCGCAGGGCCTGCTCTGGGATTCGCTGGAGCAGGCGCGTACCACCACGGAGCCGGATGCGGTGTTCCTGCCGCGCATCGGCAACGACGAACGGGCCGAACGGCGTGCGCTCTGGCACGCGCGCGTGGCCTCCGAACTGAACCACGTGCAGGCATTTGCCGCGCACTGAACGACACGATCTGGAGACCTCAGCAACATGATGGTTCTGCCATCCCGCGGCGCCAATCGGGAACGCGCCGCCATGACCAGCACCGAGCCCTTGCGGCTGGTGCGCACCGAACAGCTCGACCGGCTTGCCAGCGAGACGTTCGATATCCTCATCGTCGGCGGTGGCGTCACTGGCGCCTATGCCGCACTCGACGCCAGCTTGCGCGGATACCGCGTGGCACTCGTCGAGAAAAGCGACTTCGCCTCGGGCACCTCGTCGAAATCCTCGAAGATGGTCCACGGCGGCCTGCGTTACATCGAACAGGGCAACCTGGGGCTCGTGCGCCATTCACTGCTGGAGCGCCAACGCCTGCGCCGCAACGCGCGACATCTGGTGCAGCGCCTGCCGTTCCTGTTCCCCGTCATGGAGCGCGACGGCGTGTTCGACAAGCGCCTGGCCAAGGCTTTCGAAGGATTGCTGTGGACCTACGACCTGGCCGGCGGCTGGCGCGAAGGCATCCTGCACCAGAAGCTGACCAAGGCCGAAGTGCTGTCGCACTGCCCCACGTTCAACGAAGCCAACCTGAAGGGCGGCTTCCTGTATTTCGATGCACGCGTGGACGATGCGCGGCTGACGCTCGACATCGCGCGCACCGCAGCGTTCCACGGTGCCGCAGTGACCAATCACGCGCAGGTGATGGAGATCACGCGCAACGCGCACGACAAGGTCGACGGCGCGATCGTCCATGCCGATGGCCGCGAAATCCGCGTGCGCGCCGGTGCCGTGATCATGGCGACGGGCGTGTGGCTGCGCGACTGGACCGGCCGACGCAAGGGCGAGGCCAAGACGCTGCACATCCGTCCGGCCAAGGGCGTACACGTTGCCATCCCATGGCTCAAGATCCGCAACGATTGCACGGTGACGATTCCTGTGCCGGGCCGCAGCCGCCGCGCCACCATCACACGTTGGGGCGATGTGTCCTACCTCGGCACCACCGACGAAGACTACGACGGCGATCTCGACAACGTCATGTGCACGCGGCAGGAACTCGATTTCCTGCTCGAAGGTGCGCGCTCGGCGCTCAAGACCGACCTGCAGCCCGAGGATGTGGTCGGCAGCATTGCCGGTTGCCGGCCGCTGGTAGCACCGCCCGGCGGCAAGACGCTGGAGATTCGTCGCGACCACGAGATTCATGTGGCCAACGACGGGCTGGTAACGATTGTCGGCGGCAAGCTGACCACCTCGCGCCATATGGCCGAGCAGACCATCGATGCCGTGCAGAAAGTCATCGGCAAGCGCGGCAAATGCCGCACGAAATCGGCCTATCTGCTGGGCGCGGCGGGCTACGACCCGCAGGCCATCGTCGCGTCGGGCGGCATGTCCGCGCACCTGGGCGAACGCTACGGCACCGAGGCCCGCTTTGTCAGCGACATCCTGCAGGCCGACCCATCCCTCGCGAAGCCCATTGTCGAAGGGCTGCCGCATACCGAAGCCGAGATCGTCTACGCGGTGCGCCATGAACTGGCTGGCACCGTCGATGACGTGCTCTCGCGACGCATCCGCGCACGCCTGATGGCGCGCGATGCATCCGCCGTCGCCGCGCCGCGCGTGGCGCAGATCCTCCAGGCCGAGCTCGGATTGTCCGGGCAGGCCGTGGCACGGCAGGTCAGTGATTACCTGGCCGCCGTTGCCCTCGAAAAATCCGTCCTTATGGGAGAGACAGCATGATCAGCAAGGAAGCCATCAAGCGCGGTTACAACCGCGGCAACTACGTCGTCGGCAAGCACACGCCCCCGCACTTCGCGGCCAGCATCACGCAGACGCCGGACGCGCCGGGGCTGCAGCGCGATGCCGTGACCATCGACACCGCCACGCTCGATGCCCTGCGCGGCGCCGCCGACGAAGTGCTGACCGGCACCGGCGACGTGGTGAACTGGACGCGCGACTGGTGGGCCGGTTCGATGATGACCGAGACCGGCGGCAAGCCGGCCACGCCGCGCGGCGCCATCGTGCGCGTATCAACGGTGGAGCAGATCCAGGCCGTGATGCGCATCGCCCATGCCGGCGCGATTCCCGTCACCGTATCGGCGGGCCGCAGCAACGTGACCGGCGCCGCACTGCCGGTGCGCGGCGGCATCGTGCTCGACGTCTGCGAACTGAACCGCCTGCTGGGCTTCGATCGAGAAAGCCAGATCGTCGAAGTGGAATCGGGCATGTTCGGCGACATCTTCGAGCAGACCATCCAGCACGAATACGGCATGACGATGGGCCACTGGCCGTCGTCGTACGCCATCAGCACCGTGGGTGGCTGGGTGGCCTGCCGTGGTGCCGGGCAGCTCTCCACGCGATACGGCAAGATCGAAGACATGATCGTCGGCATGGACGTGGTGCTGGCCGATGGCAGCCTGGTCACCGTGGGCGGCTATCCGCGCGCGGCGCTTGGCCCCGACCTGATGCAGATGTTCGTCGGCTCCGAAGGCACGCTCGGCGTGATCGTGCGCGTGCGGCTGAAGCTCCATCGCCTGCCCGACTACGGCCGCGCCATCGCCTATGGCTTCAGCAGCTTCGCCATCGGGCTGGAAGCGTGCCGCCAGATCATGCAACAAGGCGCCAATCCGGCGGCGCTGCGTCTCTATGACGAACTGGAGAGCGGCGTGCAGTTCGGTTTGCCCGAGACCAACGTGCTGCTCGTGGCCGACGAAGGCGCACAGGAAATGGTCGATGCCGTGATGGCGATCAGCACGCGCGTCTGCGCCGGACTCGGCGACAAGCTCGACGGCGATGCCATCTTCGAACGCTGGCTCGATACGCGCTACCTCACCGGCAAGAGCGCCGAAGGCTTCAAGCGCAGTCCCGGCTTTGTGGCCGATACGCTGGAAATGGCCGGTCCGTGGAGCGACCTCGCCGCGATCTACACCGATGTGGTGGCCGCGATCAACGCCGTGCCGGGCACGCTGGCCGGCTCCGCGCACCAGTCGCATGCCTACGTGGACGGCGCCTGCCTGTACTTCTCGTTGCGCGGGGACGTGGCGGTGGAAAATCGCCAACAGTGGTATCGCGCCGCATGGGATGCCGCCAACGCGGTGCTGATCCAATACAATGCCGCGCTGAGCCACCACCATGGCATTGGCCTGCTGCGCGCGCCGTACATGGCGGATTCGCTCGATACGGCGTTCCCGGTATTGGAAGCCGTCAAGCGCGCGCTCGATCCGCAGAACATCCTCAATCCGGGCAAGCTCGGCCTCTCCGACGTGCTGGCCCACGAAAGCAAGAAGTAAACATGGACAGGTCTCTCGGCGCCCGCCTCACACGCCATCCCGTGATCGCCACGCTCTACGGCGTGGAACAGGTCGAAGCCATCCTCGGCAGCGAAGCCGAAGTGGCCATCGTGGCTAACGTGGAACTGCGCAAGCTCCAGCCCGTGATTGCCACGCTGACGAAAGCCGGCAAGTACGTGATCGTCAATATCGATAGCTGCGAAGGGCTGTCGCAGGACAAGGGCGGCGTCGAGTACCTGGCCGACATCGGGGTCACAAGCCTGGTGTCGACCCGCGTGGCCACCATCCAGCGCGCCAACCGCGCCGGCATGGTGACCATGCAGAAAGTCTTTGTCACGGATCGCTCTACATGGCCACGCAGCGTCAAGGCGCTGGAACAGAGCGACCCCAACCTCGTGCAGTTGATGCCCGCGCCAATGCTGTCGCATCTGCCAGAAGCCGACCGCAAGGCACTGCCACCCATCGTGACGTCGGGATTCGTGTGCAATCAGGACGATATCCGCACTGCCCTGGCCCATGGGGCTGTGGCGATTTCCACGAGTGATCGGAAGTTGTGGGATTTGGAGGCGAAGGCGGTGAAGGGGAAGTAGGGGTGTTTTTTGGCGGGCTGGTGAAACCCACCTCGGCATCGGCGGGGGCATCGTCGGCACGCACGCGGGGGACTTGATTAGCCGTCGCGGAAGCGTTGAGGTTTTGGTTTGCTGGATGTAAAAACCCGCCGGACGGCGGGGTTTTTTTGTGGGGGAAGGGTTCAATCTTGCTCCCAGTAGCTTTTCCTTGGCGGAGGCTCTGGCTCTCCTCTTTCTTTTCGCCGTAGCGCTTGAATATCTCTGACAAAGTGATAATTTACAAATATGAAAAATGTTACGTATATAAGAGAAACCGAGATGAATGGTTTCCATCCAGCGTCGTGATAAAGTGAAAAAATTAATCCCATGAGTTAGCAAAATTGCGATTCCGACGTAAAGCACTCTTCGGTAAATCTGTTCTCTCTCATCGTGCGGCTTCATTTTTTCCCTTATTTTTATTTTCAATAATTTTTTGAAAAGCTCCTGGAGTCAGTTGGATGGACCATTAACAAGAACGCCGGAATGCCCGGGAGCTACGTGCTGAAGCAACGCTTCCCCGCCAGCCGCCCCGAATCCTAGAGCGGCTGAGAGGCCAGGATTTTGCGACGGGCTAAAAACGGCCGAGCTTCCAAATGCTGCTGCACCTGCTAACCCGTCGCTGTACGTCCGAGCCACGATCTTGCTGGCGCCCCTCCCTACTACGATAATCGCTCGCTGATTCCAGCCTCACCAATTCGTGTTGGTGTCTGCAATGCTCCTCCGACATTTATCGTCGATCCGCGCACTGATACTTACTTAATCCTGCTCCCAATAGCTTTTTTTTGAGCGGTGGCTCCGGCTCACCACGTTCTGCACGACGGTGGACGCGTAGTTCTTTGATAGGTTGATAGGCAGTACTCGCAAAAATTGTCAGAATCACGGGAAAACCAACTAATACAGGTAGCCAATCTGCACCCTGCGCATACGAAAATACGAGGATCGTTCCCGGTAAGCCAAGGAGGGCGAGGTAGGCGCCGATGGCCCTTCGCAGAAGGGATCTTGCGTTGATCCGGACATTATTTTAATCAAAATATTTTGAAAATCATCGAACTGATTTGCGCCGCCCTCTAGATTAAACATAGAAAATGACTACAAGAAAGTCTTGAACGCTAGCGCTATCAAAATTACCGAAACGGTTATTATAAAAATGTAATAGGATTTTTTTTCACCTGACGACATTTTTTCCCATTCATCTGAGCTGGGTCCGCGCATGTTATTTGCTCCCGTTCACTTATTGATTCGATCGCTTGGTATCGAGCGTGCCCAAGGTATAAAACCGGCACTGATGCCACCAGGGGCTACCCAATAGGCTCGCGGAACTGACATTTTGGCCGGCATGGATCGCCGAGCCGAGCGTGCTGCCGCGGCTTGCTCAATCTTGTTCCCAATAGCTTTTCTTTGGTGGAGGCTCTGGTTCCCCTCTTTCTCTGCGCCGTTGTCTGCGAATATCTTTTATGAAGTAATAGGTGACCACTATAAATAGGGACACATAGGCGGGGAGCCCCCCAATTAAGGGCTTCCATCCGGCACCCTGAGCTAATGAGAAAGCCAAAGCAAGCAGAATTAAGAGGGCGATCCCCAAGTATCCAGCCAGGAGGCGCCGGTATATATTTTTTCGTTCATCAGGTAAATTCATTTGGTTTCCTTGTGGCTATTCTCAATTATTTTTTGCAGAGAGCCAGGAGTGATTTGGATGACACTGTCTACAAATATGCCAACCCGCCCTGGAACTGCGTAGCGAACGATAGGACTTAGAGCGGCGGATCCGAACCCGAGCCCTCCTGCCAATCCGGGATTTTGATCTGGGCTGTATATGGAGGATGCGCCAAAGGAGGCAGTGCCTGCTCGTCCTGCGTTGTATGTTCCAGCGACTATTTTGGCCCCGATACCTTTTCCAAAATGAGTCATCGTTAATCCCATTGGCGAAAATGCCGCAAATATTCCGCCAACCCCAACAGACTTCCGTACATCGGGTGGACTATCGCTAAGCCCCGAGGAATAATTGAGAGTATCGCTACCGTAGTCATATGCCGTCCCTAGCGCCCATCCAGTAGCGACGACCGGCGCAACAGTGCCAACCGCCACAAGCCCAAGCCCTGCACCGGCAGCCATACCCAATTGAGGATTCGGATTGTGTGCCGGCATCGCCCTCTGCTCCGGCGTCAACGGCCCACCAAGCGGCCCCGGATCGCGGCGTTCCTCTGCCGTCGCACTGAATAGACTCCCAGCATTCGCGCTGATAAATGCCACGGCGTATTTGTCGCCAGCGACCCCTTTGCTCGCCATGTCATCGACCAAGCGATATCCACTAGCCAACAACATCCGCTGCGCCTGTTCGTCCGTCAGTTCCTTGCCAGTCTTCTCCGCATAAAACTCCGCAAACTCCTTGGCGTTGTCCTTCGCCCATTTGCGTTCGTCCGGATGCAACTGCCGATTAAACCGATCCACGTTCGCCCCCGTAGCCGC
>Ga0102591_1002239_pt1 | contig 21826 bp, 24 predicted proteins | sample AraplaCol_mCL_r2_2_FD_76860 | JGI IMG/M metagenome (GOLD analysis project Ga0102591, IMG submission 76860) | Arabidopsis root microbial communities from North Carolina, USA - plate scrape MF_Col_mCL_r2 (SPADES assembly) (version 2) | ecosystem: Host-associated > Plants > Roots > Endosphere... | reverse complement strand
TCTCGCCGGTTGTCGCGTCGGCCCACGACAAGGGCCACGGTCGCGATCGCCACGATCATTACGACCGTTACGACGACGATGACCATCACCACGACCACGGCCGCAAGAAGGGCCACTACAAGCACGATTACCACCGCGGCGTGGTGTACGTGGAGCGTCGCGTCTACGTCGACGACTACCCGCGCTACGAACTGCGCGAGCCGCCGCGCGGCCACCGCTGGGTGCGCGCCGAGGACGGCCGCTACATCCTGATCGCCGTCGCGACCGGCATCATCGCCGACGTGCTGCTGCACCACTGATCGCCGCGCGCAACGCCGCGTCGCTCCGAAAGGCCCCGGATTCCGGGGCCTTTCGCATTTCCGAGCTGAACCCGCAGGCGGTAACGCGCCGCTTACATCGCGGTGCGCCGCCGCTAACGCCACGGTCCCTACGGTGAAGGCTCCCACCACGAGCGGAGACACCATGGGCACCAACAAGCACGCGCAGGATCGGGTCCGGAGCGGCCACACGACACCGCCGTCGGGCGGCGATCGCGATACCGATCGCGACCACGCCCTTCGCGCCGGCCACGACGCCCCCACGCAGCGCAGGCACGCGGTGCACGAGGAACCGTCGACCCGCGACGAGGGCCGCGACGACCACCGCTCCGGCAGCGACAAGCGCCACCACTGAGGACACGCCATGCGACCGGACAAACCGAAAGTGCAGGCGCAGCAGAAGTCGGGGGCCACGGACCGGAAGAAGGACCTGGAGGACCAGCCCAAGGCCGCTTCGAAACCCGAGCCTCCGACGGACGACAACGCGTTGGCGAAGATCCGCCACCGCGAGCAGAAGGGGCCGACGATCCACTAGCGCCATCCCGCCGGCCCACCACACGCGGCCTTCACTTTTCCGTGCACACACTGAACCGCGCCGCCCGCACCGGGCGGCGCGCTGCCATCGCGCCCCTGTGCGATGCGCACCCACTTCGCACGGAGGACGCAGTGAAGACATTCCCGCTCCGCTTCGCGCTTCAAGGATTCCGCCCCGCTCCCCTCATGCTCGCCCTGACGCTGGCCGCCGGCGCGGGCGTCGCGTTCGCGTCTCCCCCGGACCCGAAGCGCAGCGAGACCGCCGGCGTCGCCGTCACGGTCGAAGGCAAGGTCGTCGACATCAACACGCCCAACCGGCTCATCACCGTGCAGGGGCCCGATGGCAACAAGGTGGAAGTGCACGCCGACGAGCACGTGCGCAACTTCGACCAGATCCACAAGGGCGATGTCGTGGTGCTGGATTACCTGCGCGCGGTCACCGTCGACATCCAGCCTGCGGGCAGCGCCAAGCCGGGTGCCTACATCAAGCAGGACGAGAAGGTCGGCAAGCTCGGCGAGAAGCCGAAGGTGGGCGCGGCGGAAGTCGTGACCGTGCTCGCGCCGATCCGCGCGATCGACACGAAGAACAACACCGTCACGGTCGAAGGCCCGCGCGGCAACATCGTCACGCTGGACGTGCGCAAGCCCGAATACCAGGCGCGCCTGAAGACCCTGAAGGTCGGCGACATGCTGCGCATCGCGTTCACCGAGGCGGCGGCGCTGGAAGTGCGGCGGAAGTAGGCCCTCGCAGGCTCTCGTAGCCCGGGTAAGCGACGCGCACCCGGGGAAGCGTTACCTGCGCTGCCAACCCGGGTGCGCTCCGCTTACCCGGGCTACAGACGGAATCCCCTCTCCATCGGGAGAGGGGAACCAGACCTCAGGACGCCACCGGATACGGCCCGTCCTCGAACACCGCATCGTGATAGCCCTTGCTGCCGACGGCCTCGGCGAGCGGGCTGCGGAAATCCTCGCCGCGACGCAGCGCCTCGAGCACGCGCGCGAAGTCGTGCTTCGGCGTCCAGCCCAGCTGCTCGCGCGCCCGCGCGTTGACGTACACGCGATCCACCTGCGGAAACATGCGCCAGCCGCGTGAGGCATACAGCGCCGGCGCATCGGGGAAATGCCGCGCCAGCACCGAAGCCGGATCGCGCCGCAGTTCCGGCAGGTCCTCGCGCGTGAAAGGCGTCGTCGCCGAAATGATGTAGCGCCCGAAGCCAATCGCCTTCGCGCGTTCGACCGCCAGCAGGTGCGCGTCCACCGCATCGGCGATGTCCACGCGCCGGTACAGCAGTTCGTTCGCCTGCGCGTTCGCGGTCGAAAACCCGTTGCGCACGTCGATGCTGTCGTCGGGCTCGGGGAAGAAACGCGAAGTGCGCAGCACCAGCACCGGCAGACGGCGCTTGCGGTAGAACAGTTCGCACAGCTGCTCGGCCGACAGCTTGGTCACGCCGTAGATGTTCTTCGGGATCGGCGCGACGTCCTCGTCGATCCATGCCGCCGGCTCGCCCATCGCGGGCGTCAGCGCCGCGCCGAAGGTGCTGGTCGTGCTGGTGAAGACGAACGACTCCACATTCGCCGCCAGCGCTTCCTCCAGCAACGCGAGCGTGCCGCTGACGTTGGTGTCGATGAAGTCCTGGTGCGGGTGCGTCGCGACGTGCGGTTTGTGCAGCGTGGCGGCGTGGATCACCGAGCGCACGCCCTTCATGTGGCGGCGCACGAAGTCGCGGTCGGTGATCGAACCGACGTGGTCGGTGAACGCGGAAGGCTTGATGTCGATGCCGACCGCGTCGCGCCCGGCGGCGCGCAGCTGTCGCATCAGTCCTTCGCCCAGATGGCCGGCGCTGCCGGTCACGAGAAGGGTCATGGAACGGGCTCCGATGACGTGGGGCATTCGATTATGCGGGGAATTTGTGGCCGGACGGCGGCAGGGGCGTCTCCCGGATCGGCGCGATTGGCCCCACGCACCGCTCCGATATTGGCACTCGAACAGGGCCGCTTGCAGGCCTACGGTCCTCCTGCCCCCCACGTCGAGGACACGACGATGACGATCCGCCCGCTCCTGCTCCGCTGCGTTCCTGCCGCTGCCTGCCTGCTGTTCCTGTCCGCCGTCGCACCCGCCTTCGCCGGCGACCATGGCGACCACGGCCGCGCCCGCGGCTGCGCGCGCCAGTTCGAACTGGCCCAGCGCATGGACATGGAATCCTTCCGCGACTACGACGCCGAGACCTTCCGCGCCGTGCACGACGAACGCGCGATCACCATCTTCGCCAGCGGTGCGAAGTTCGTGGGCGTCGACGCGATCATGACCGCGCTCGCGAGCCACTTCGCCAACCGCGAAGCGCAGTGGACCTGGACGGAGGTCTACCGCGTGGTCGATGGCTGCAACGCCGCGTTCATCCTGTACGAGACGGTGTACGAGATCCCGCGCATCGGTTTCCGCCAGCACGCCTATACCGGCGTGACCTACAGCCATGACGGACATCGCTGGCTGGCGATCGCGGATCAGGGGACGGCGCTGCCGTAACTCCTGAGCCCCTGCTTGTTTGCTGTTGTAGCCCGGGTAAGCGCAGCGCATCCGGGGAACGCGCCCCCGCCCCCAACCCGGCTGCGCTCCGCTTACCGGGCTACAACTTCAACCGAATCCACCTCAACTCTCCAACGTCCGCTTCATCACCCGCAACCCTTCCTCGATCATTCCCGCCACCTTCGTTGCGGCCTCATCCGGCAACAGGTCCGCGATCCACCGCAACCGCGTGCGCCCGTCGCCGACCTCGAACGCCTGCACCGACGCGTTGTAGTGCTCGAACGTACCGACCGCGGCCCAGGCCACGCGATGCCGCGACGGATCGACATCCAGGATCGGCTCGCGCACCACCGAACCGTCGCCGAAGGTCACCACGCGTACGCGCCCTTCCATGCGGCAATCGGCGACGAAGCCCGGCACCAGCCGTTCGTGGATGCGGCCGACGTCGCGCAACGCGTCCCACACCGCCGGCAACGCGGCGTCCACCTCGATATCGCGCTGGATCGAAGCCACGGCGCACTCCACTCGGGCGATACGCGCAGCGTGCCAACGCGCGGATCGGCCGGCCACGTCCGCGAACGACCTCCCGACAAAAGGCGCGTTTCGGATTCCTCCTATGGAGCGCCCATCGCCGCGCGGCGACGCTGGCGACGGCCGTTGCGAGTCGGCCGGGACGCCCACACTCCCCCGGGGCGTCCACTCCTTTCAGGGCTGCCGGTGATTCGGCAGCCCTCTTTTTTGCCTGCGATCACGACCCCCGTCGCATCATCGCCGCACGTTCGCCCCGGAAGCCGCGATGGTCCTGACGATTGCCCTGTTCCTGATCTCCGCCGCGGCGATCTACGTCGCCTGCGAGTACTTCGTCAACGGCATCGAATGGCTGGGCAAGCGTCTGGCGTTCGGCGCGACGGCGGTGGGCTCGGTGCTGGCTGCGTTCGGCACCGCGCTGCCGGAGAGCGCGGTGACCTTCGTGGCCGTGGTGTTCGGCAAGACGCCGGAGCAGAAGGACCTCGGCGTCGGCGCCGCGATGGGCGGCCCGCTGGTGCTGGCGACGCTGGCCTACGCCGTGGTCGGCGTCGCGCTGCTGGCGAACCGGCGCCACCTGCATCGCGCCTCCACGCGCGTGCGCGCCGACCACGAGCGCCTGCGCCAGGACCAGGCCGCGTTCATGGCGGTGTTCGTGGTGAAGGTCGGGCTCGGCCTGGTCGCCTTCGCATGGAAGCCATGGCTGGGCGTGCTGTTCCTCGCCGCGTATGCGGTGTACGTGTGGCGCGAGATCCGCACGGCCGACACGTCCGATGAGGAAGAGGAACTGGAGCCGCTGAAACTGCGCCCGCGCGACGCGGCGCCCTCGCTGGGCTGGTCGCTGGCGCAGTCGCTGCTGGCGTTGACCGTCATCGCCATCGCCTCGCATGTGTTCGTCGCGCAGCTGGAGGCCATCGGACAGGCGCTGCAATGGCCCGCGCATCTGGTCGCGCTGCTGCTCAGCCCGGTCGCGACGGAGCTGCCGGAAACCATGAACGCGCTGATCTGGGTGCGCCAGGGCAAGGAACGGCTGGCACTGGCGAACATCTCCGGCGCGATGATGATCCAGGCCACCGTGCCCAGCGCGCTCGGCCTGTTCTTCACGCCGTGGCGCTTCGATGCGGCGCTGCTGGCCTCGGGGCTGGCCACGATGGTTGCGATCGTCTTCCTGTGGTGCCTGTTCCACCGCGAAGAGGTCGATGCGCGCTGGCTGCCGCTGGCGAGCCTGGGCTATGTCGCGTTCGCGGTCTTCCTGCTGGTGCAGCACCTGCGCTGAGGCGACGACGTATCCTGTGCGCCCCATCCTGCGCATCGCAGGCGAGGCGCACCGCCATGCATTCCGAATACGACCCCGACGACAACTTCGCCCGCTCCTTCCACGACGACGCCGACCTCGACGAGGACGCCGCGCTGGAAGCGGTCGCGTGGCAGCTGTTGCTGCTGATCAACCCCGACGACGAGGAAGCGGCGCTGGAGCAGTTCAGCCGCTGCCGCGAAGCGCTGTCCGATGGCGCCGATCCGCTGGAGGCGATACGCGACGCGATCGACTGGCGCGCCGGCTTCCATGTCGAGGAGTCCGACACCACCGGGCTGATCGAAGTCCTGGATGAGCTCGCCACGCGCTTCAATCTGCGCATCGACTGGGGCGACGAGGCCGAGGACGAGGATTTCCTCGGCGAAGCCGAAGTCCCCGCGCTCATCAACATCGCCTTCGACCGCCTGCGCGAGCATCACTACACGCTGTGGACCTACGAAACCGGCGACCACACGCAGGCCGGCTTCATCACGCGCCAGCGCGACGACGAAGCGCTGCGCATGGTCGCGGGCGCGTTGGGATTCCACGTTCGTACGGGCGCGCTGTAACGCCCGGTCAACTCACCGGGAAGCGCACCACGAACTGACTGCCCTTCCCCGGCCCTTCGCTGCGCGCCTGCACGCTGCCGCCGTGCAGTTCGATGATCTTCTTCACCAGCGCCAGTCCAAGGCCCAGTCCCAGTTTCGAACTGTCCATGCGCGGCAGCGTGAACATCTCGAACAGCCGCGCCAGGCGATCCGGCGCGATCCCGATGCCTTCGTCGGACACGCGCACGATCGCCTCGTGCCCTTCCAGCGTGCCGCTGACCCAGATCCGCCCCGGCGTCGGCGTGTAGCGCAGCGCGTTGGCGATCAGGTTCACGAACACCTGCTGCATGCGCATGCGATCCACGTTCACGGTGATCTCGTGCTGCGGCAACAGCACGCGCACCAGGCGCGTTTCCTGGTGCATCTGGCGTTGCGAGATGGACACCGACGTCTCCAACAGCTCGCGCAGCGTGCATTGCGCCTTGTCGAGCTGGAATCCGTCGGAACCGACCTTGCTGTGCTGCATCAGGTCTTCGATCAGACGCGCGGCCAGCTGGACGTTGCGTTCGATCACGTCGAGCGGTTCGGCGGTATTGGCGACCTGGTCGCCGATCTTGCGCTTCAGCATGCCCGCCGCGAGGCTGATCCCCGACAGCGGATTGCGCAGTTCATGCGCGAGCAGCGCGATCGCCGCGCTCTTGTTCTCGCTCGCCTCGTTCGCCGCGCGGTAACGCTTGCGGCTGCCTTCCAGCTGCATCTTCACTTCGGTGAGGTCGCGGAACAGCTTCAGGTACGCGCAGCATTCCATCTCGGGAATGAAGGGCCCCAGGTAGACGGTCACGCCCGACGCCCAGAAACGCGAGCCGTCCAGCCGCGAGAGCCAGCGATCGTCCGACGCGGTGCCGCGATGCCGCGCTTCCAGGCGCTCGTGCTCGGGAATACCCGCGGCGATGTCGCGCGGGGTGAAGATCGATGCAAGGTCGCGCCCGATCAACCCGCCGCGTTCGGCGCCCAGGATCACTTCGGCGCCTTCGTTGGTCCAGGTGATGCAGCCGTCGCTGCCGACCAGCAGCGCGGCGTGTTCGGGCGATCGCACCGCGAACGCCCACAGCATTTCCTTGATGATGCCCTCGTCGACCCGAGGCCGCGTTCCGTCGTCGTTCGTTGCGGACCGCGTTTCGTCGTTCATCGCCAGCCCCCAAACCCCGCGGAGTTCCGGTCGAGTGTGCGCCGCGGAAAGGACGGAGTCGTGAAGGATTTCGTGCGATCCCGTGCGGGAACCCGACGTTTCATCGCTGCAACACGGCGCGTTGGCGGCTACGCTTGGGCCGCCCCATTCCGAGCGGACTGATGCGCACGATCCCGACCTTCGCAATTGGCCTGCTGCTTGGCGTGCTCGCAATGCCGGCGACCGCAGTGACACCGGTGGCGAGCGTGCGGGTGGCGTTCGATCGCAAGGGCGCGACCGATACGCAAGCCAGCGGTCTTGCCGATGTCGCGGCCGGACGCGCGGTCGGCGCCGACGATCCGGTTCGCGTGGCGTCGATCTCCAAGCTCGTTACCGCCATCGGCGCGATGCGGCTGGTGGAGGACAGGAAGCTCGATCTGGATGCCGACCTGTCGCCGCTGCTGGGCTGGCGGTTGCGCAATCCGGCATTTCCGGACGCGCCGGTCACGCTGCGGCAGCTGCTCTCGCATCGCGCCGGGCTGACCGATGCAGCCGGCTACTACGCGATCCCGCTCGACGGCGCGCTGCGCGATACGACCGACGACCCGCGCGCGTGGGACCCGGCGCACGCGCCGGGCACGTACTTCCGCTACACGAACCTCAACTTCGCCGTCGTCGCCTCGGCGATGGAACGCGCCACCGGCGAGCGCTTCGACAAGCTGATCCAGCGGCTGGTGTTCGCGCCGTTGAAGATCGACGCGTGCTTCAACTGGGACACCTGCAGCGACGCGAAGGCCGCACGCGCGATCGTGCTGTACGACGCGGCGGGAAAACCGGTTCGCGACGACAACGGCGGTCGCAGGCCAGAGTGCGCGGTGAACCGTTCGACGACGGGCGATTGCGATCTGTCGCAGTGGAAGCCGGGGCGCAACGGTGCGCTGTTCTCGCCGCAGGGCGGGCTGCGCATATCCGCGAACGATCTGGCGAAGATCGGGCGCCTGCTGTTGAACGAGGGCGAAGTGGACGGCGTGCGTCTGCTGAAACCCGCATCGGTGCGCGCGATGGAACAGCCGCTGTGGACGTTCGAACCCGGCAACGGCCTCACCGTCGAGGAGGACGACAGCAGCCAGTCGCAGCGCGGTTTCTATTGCCGGTATGGCCTGGCGGTGCAGACGCTGGCGACGAAGCGCGAAGGTTGCCGCGACGATCCCTTCGGCGATGGCGTGCAGCGCATCGGCCACGCGGGCGCGGCGTATGGGTTGCTGTCGGGCGTGTGGATCGATCGCGCGTCCGGTACCGGCGTGGTGTATTTCGCGACCGGTGTGGAGGATGCGCCGCGCGGGACGGCGTCGGCGTTTACGGACGTGGAGGAACGGCTTGCGCGTGGTTCGCGTTAGCTCTGCGCCGCTTCGTCCAGCGCGACCGCCTCGCTGCGGCGCAGATCCGCCCGCGCCCACGCATAGATCAGCAACCCGCATACCGCCGTCGCCGCGCCGACGACGCCGGTCGACGTCCAGCCGTAACCGGCGGTGATGGCCATGCCGCCCAGCCACGGGCCGAGCGCGTTGGCGAAGTTGAACGCCGAATGGTTCGACGCGGCCGCCAGCGTCTGCGCCTCGCGCGCGACGTCCATCAGGTGCGCCTGCAGCACCGTCGCCAGCGCGCCCATCGTGCCGACCGCGAGTACCGACGGCAGCACGGTCCACGGCGACTTCGCCGCGAACGGGAACACCAGCAGCACCACGATCGACCACACCAGCAGCATCGGCACGGCGCGGAACTGGAAGCGGTCGAACATCCAGCCGCCACCGAGCGTGCCCAGGATGCCGCCGATGCCGAACGCGACCAGGCCGAACGGCACGAACGATTCGCGCACGCCGGTGACGTGCACCAGCGTCGGCGTGAGATAGCTGAAAACGCAGAACATGCCGGCGAAACCGATCGCGCCGATGCCCAGCGCCAGCCATACCGGCTTGCGGTTGAAGTCGCGCAGTTCGCGCAATGCATCCGGACGCGGCGCGTTCATGCCGCGCGGCAGCACGCGCATCGTCATCGCGACGGTGGCCAGCGCGAGGATCGTCACCAGCCCGAACGCCCATCGCCAGCCGAACGTCTGCCCCATCCACGTCGCCAGCGGATTGCCGACCAGCAGCGAGATCGCGAGGCCGAGCATCACGCGACCGACCGCGGCGCCGCGCTGGTCCGGCGGCGTGATGCGTGCGGCGACGAGCGCGGCGATGCCGAAATACGCACCGTGCGGCAGGCCGGCGATGAAGCGCGCGCCCATCAGCGAGTAGTAGCCCGGCGCCATCGCACTGGCGAGGTTGCCCAGCGCGTAGAAGCCCATCAGGCACAGCAGCAGGCTGCGGCGCGAGAGCCGGTTGCCAAGGATCGCCAGCGTCGGCGCACCCACCACCACGCCCAGCGCGTAGGCGCTGATGACGTGCCCGACCTGCGGCTCGTTCACACCCAGGCTGCGCGCGATGTCGCTGATCAGCCCCATCACGACGAACTCGCTGGTGCCGATGGCGAAGCCGCCCATTGCGAGGGCGAACAGGATCAGGGCGATCTGGCGCGGCGTCAGGACCGGCGCGGCATGGGATTCAGGGGACATGTCCGACATTATGTTGCATTGCAGCAGGTGGTGCGAGCCGGGAATGTGAACGGGCTGGGCTGAAATCCACTTGAGCCCGCTTGAACCCCGGAAGGCCTGTGGTCCCCGTGGCCCGAAGCGCCCCGGGTTCGGCGGTTCCATCTAGAAGCAGAGCTGCTCGTCAACCGTCGCAACGCGCTGCGGCGCGTTCATCGCTATCAGGTCCGAGTTGCATGGCGGCGCGGTGCGCTTCGCTTACCCGGGCTACGAAGGCCAATGGGTTCGGATCGGCTACAACGCCAACCGCCCCAACTCCGGCACCGTCTCGAAGAACTCCTCGGCGCCCATCGCCCGCAGGGTGTCGGCGTGCGAATAGCCCCAACCCACCGCACCGAACGCCACGCCCACACGGCGCGCGGCCTCGCCGTCGCTGACCTGGTCGCCGATGTAGATCGCCTGCGACGCATCGGCCTTCGCCTGCTTCAGCATCCGCGCGATGCGCCGGTGCTTGCCCAGCACGTGCGCGCCACCGTCGATCAGCTCGATCGCCTCCATCAGCTCCGCATCGATCACGCGCCGCACGTTCTCCACCGAATTCGACGTGAGGATCGCCAGCCGCGCGCCGCTGTCGCGCAGATGCCGCAGCATGTCGGCGACGCCCGGAAACAACGGCACCGGTGGCGCGCCGCGCATCATGCGGATGAAATCCGCCGCGACGATCGGCACCTTCCATTTCGGGAACGCCATCTCGCGCAGCAACTCGCTCGTGCCCAGCCGACGCAGCGCGTCTACACGGTCGTCCTCGATCGCGTTGAAGCCGTGCTTCGCCGCCAGCGCGTGCTGCGCCTTGACGAAGAACGGGAAGGAGTCGGCCAGCGTGCCGTCGAAATCGAAGATGACCAGGGGATAGCGCATGCGCCGCATTGTGCATGAGCAGGCGTGAGGAGCATGGGCGGGAGGCGCACCGTAAAGTGCGCCGATGAACCTTTCGCCCTCGCTTGCCGCCGCCCTTGCCGATGCCATTCTCGTGTTGCACGTGGGCATCGTGGCGTTCGTCGTTCTTGGTGCGATCGCCATCTTCGTCGGGCGCACGCGCTGGCATTGGGTGCGCGGGTTTCGCTGGCGACTGGTGCACGTGCTGCTGATGGCATTCATCGCGCTGCAGGCGTGGCTGGGCGCGCTGTGCCCGCTGACGGTGTGGGAGCAGGCGCTGCGCCGCAGCGCGGGGCAGGCGACGTATGGCGAGTCGTTCATCGAACACTGGCTGTCGCGGCTGATCTTCTTCGATGCGCCGTGGTGGAGTTTCGTCGCCGCGTACAGTGCGTTCGCGGGGTTGGTGATCGCGGCGTGGTTTGTCGTTCCGCCGCGTCGCAAGCGACGTGGTTGAGCCCCTCTCCCATCGGGAGAGGGGTTGGGGTGAGGGGTAACGGAGTGATTGCGGCGAACCAGCACTGCCGTGAAAGACTGCTGGTTTTCTTGGTGCGCTACTGCACGGACTTCACCCCTCCCCAACCCTCCCCTGCATCCGCAGGGGAGGGAGCTGGCAGCTCAACGACTCACCTCGGCAACAACTGCTTCGAGAACACCCAATCGGCCACCTTGTTCCCTGCCTTCAACCCCGCCAGGCAGCCTTCGGTGAAATGGATGCCCGCATACACGCGGCCCATCGCCTGCTCCTGCTCGGCCGTCGATAGCGACGGGTAGCTGCGCGTGATCGCCTTCACCGGCAGGTCCACCAGCGGCGGCGGCAACGGCGCGACCGGCGCATTGACGGTGCGCGTGAATGTCACCGCATCGCTCTTGAAGTAGCGCCGCATCGTCTGCGCGGCCGCACCGGTGAGCGTGGTCGATGCGCACGGGAAATCCGGATACGGCGGCGTCTGCAGGAACGGCCGCCACGTCGCATCGCTCTTCGTCAGCGAATTGCCGTCGTCCGGCCAGCGGATCGCGGTGACCGGGCGCCAGAAGTTGTACTGGTACTTGTCGGCCATGTTGGTGATCGCCGCGTCGGCCAGCGACATGTTCACCAGCGCGAACAGCCGCGCATTCTGCCAGCGGTCCAGCCCGCGGTTGATCGCGATGAAGCGCACGTTGCCGTTCCAGTCCAGGCCGCCGCCGGCCCAGAAGCGCGCGATGTCGCTGGGCGGTGAGTTCGGCTGCGCACCGCGCACGCGCGCATCACCAATCGATTTCACCAGGTTGTATTCGGACGCGTACTTCGCGCTGTTCACCTTGAAGATCTTCGCCGGCAGCGAATGGAACTGCGCCGCGCTGTCCACCGCGAACGGCGTGACGAACGCCCACCCCATGAACTGCGGCGTGGTGGTGGCCGGGAATTCCGGCGCCGGCGTCGGCTGGTGCACACCCACCGATGGCGGCAACGAGTACGCGGGCAGGTTCGGCGTGCCCGAGCCATCGGTGGGCGTAAGTCCGCCCGAACCGTTGTCGGCGTAACGCAGCGCGAGCAGCGTGTCCGCTGCGGATTCGCCCGCGGCGATGCCCGCCGCTTCCGATGCATCCGGCGCGCCGGGGCCGATCGCCGCGTCGTACATCGCGTTGACCGCCGCGACCGCATTCGCACGCGCGGTCCCTTCCGCTGGTGTCGGCGGAGGCGGCAACGCGTCGAGCATCGCCAGCAACGCGGTGCGATTGGCGGCGGCGACCGCTGCATCCGGCGACGCATTGCCCGGCGCGCTCGCGACGGGCCGATACGTGTTGTAGCGCGACTGGATCGAGTTGAGCGCGTCGTGCACCGAGAGCGACACGATGGCCATCACGCGCGATTGCTGCTGCGGCCCGCCGAATCGCGGCCCGACCGTGGGCCCGCTGGCGAGCGCGTTCCAGTCCGTCACCGAATCGGCCTGTGCGGGCAGCGCGATGCAAAGCGCGAGCGCCGCGGCCAGGCGCGTGCATGCGCGCCGGGAGAGCGTGTGGGGAGAGTTCATGGCGGTGTCCTGTGGGGGAAGGAGGACGCGCCTGTCCGCTAGCGCCGGGCAGGCGCATTGGTTTCAAACGCAATGCATGCGCGAAACCGCCGCCCACAGGTCGCGCGGTGGCGTGCGGGCGATGAGCGGCGATGTGGTGGCATGGATGTTGTCGAGCGCGCGCAGCACCCGCTCTCGTAGCCCGGATAAGCGCAGCGCATCCGGGGTTTGCGCGTCGGTGCTTGTGACGCGAACCCGGGTGCGCTTACCCGGGCTACGGGCGATGTCGCAACATCTCGACCAGGGCGTCCGGATCATCCGGCGACACGAATATCGTGTAGCCGTCCTGCGTCGGAATCCTCACGACCTTGTCCGCATCGGTAATGGCGACAAACGCCCTGCCGCCGCCACTGATGTCGAACCACCCCAGAAGCAGCCCCGGCATACCGATGCCATTCGTTCGGGCACCAAGCGCGTAACGTCGCACACGCTCGACCTGCACCCCGCGTCCCAGCCGATCGAGCGGCACCGAGACCCGATAGAACCCGCCACCCACCGTGAGCGACGACGCATCCACCCGCATGCGAACGGACACGAGTTGCCACATTCCCAGGCCGGCGATCAATGCAACGGTGGTGATTACAAGCAGCGTGGCGGCTTTCAAAGGCCGCCCCTCATTCATCCAGATCGCCATCCGGAGAGCCACCAGCAGCGGAAGCACGCCGATGAACAGCAACGCAAGAAGCGATTTCGCGTTCAGCGCGTGCAGCGAGACATCGATCGGCACCGGCATTTCCACCTCCCGCGTCACGCGCCGTTCGTCACGAACTGAACTGCTCGCACTCCCGCGAGTCGCAGTCGAGATACCGCACGGCCTTGCCCGAACGCAGCATCGCCTTGTTCGCGCCGTTGATGGAGAACTGCCAGTCCACGCCGTTGCTATGCACGACGCCGGTGATCGCACACGGCGCATCGTGTTCTTCGTTCCACGCGCCCGAGTCGACGGGGCGGCTCATCGAGAAGAATGCTTCGGCGTCCTCGCTGGTCAGCGCCCATACCTTGCAGTCTTCAAACTCCTCGCTGTCGGCCGATGCGGAGTCCAGCGTCGGCGGCTGCATCGACACGACGTGAGGCACCGTCTCGTCCTGCATCTCGCCTTCGCCGGCGAAGTCGTTGTCGGACGCGCCGTCCTCGGGCCCCGCGACCGTCACTGCCACGACCGGCGCATTCCCGCTCAGCGCCGGCGATACGCCCGCTTCCTTCGAGACATCGTGGCAACCGCCGAGGGCCAGCACGACACAACCCCACGTTGCGCACACGAATGTGCGCTGAAATACCGTCGCCATGCGATTCCCCAGTCCCGATTTGGGGCCACGTTGGCGTCGAAGCCGGCGTCGGGGAATCGGATTAATCCGAAAGCGGGCGAAAGCGCGCGCCAGATATCGGCTAGATTGCCTAGGGGCGTCGCGCCCGCTTCCCTCAAGGACAGGAGGAACCCGGCGAATGGTCAGGATTTGGACCCTCGTGGCGCTGTTGGCCTGCAGCCCGGGCGCAAATGCGCATGGCGGCGGGCTGGACAAACACGGCTGCCACCATGATCGGAAGAATGGCGGCTACCACTGCCATCGGGGCGCATCTCCCGACGACGCTGCACGGCCGCGTTCCGGGTCGCAGGCCCATTCGCTCCAGAACGCACCTTCGACCACCGGCGCCTTCAGCAACTGCGCGCAGGCACGCGCCGCTGGCGCCGCGCCGGTACGACGCGGCGACCCCGGCTACAGCCGCCGCCTCGACCGCGATGGCGACGGCGTGGGGTGCGAATAACCAGGCGCATCCGCCGATCTCGACAAGCCTTCGCGGCGCCCCGCACACTGCGTCGTCGGTCGCAGGGGGCGGCCTGGAGGAACCGGGATGTTTCGATTCGCGATGAGCGTGATCGGTCTGCTGGCGTTTGCCTCGACCGCGCAGGCCTGCATCAACACCAGCGCCACCGACCACACGGGCCGCAAATTCTCGCCTGCCTGGTACATCGGTGAGGAACTGGCCGAATCGATGACGTGGCAGCGCGCCGATATCGAAGGGCGAGCCGCCACCATCATCCAGACCGCGCGCGTCAAACCGGGCTACGACTCGTGGACCGACCTGGGCGCATTGCTGGTCTTCCAGAAGCAGTACGCGAAGGCGGTGCGTCATTTCCTGATGCTGGAGAAACGCTATCCCGGCCAGTACAAGACCGCTGCGAACCTGGGCACGGCGCTGGAACTCTCGGGCCACGATGCGCCCGCGCTCGCATGGATCCGCATCGGCATCCAGCGCAATCGTAACGCCCACGACGGGACCGAGTGGCTGCACGCGCGCATCCTGGAAGCCAAACTCGCGCAGGCGCGCGACCCCGGCTATCTTGCGACGCATTCCATCGCCGGACTCGTGTTCTCCTCCGCCACCGTGCCGCCGCTTCCCGCGATGCCGCGCGGCAATGACGGCACGCAACTGGCACCGTGGGACGTCGACCAGGCGCTGAGTTACCAGCTTCACGAACGCGTGCAGTTCGTGCCGCCGAAGGATCCGGTCGTCGCCAACCTGTTGCAGGACTGGGCCACGTTGAATCTGGCCGGCGGCCCCATAGAGAACGCGGAAGTGCTTTACGCCCTTGCCCAGCGTTACGGCGCGCAACGCACGCCGCTGATGCGCAAGCGCGAGTCGTTCATCGAGGACACGCTGGATCGCGTGGGCAGGGACGAGGCCGACTCAAGCGATACCGCGTGCGACATCTGCCGCCCGGTGAACCAATAGATGTGAAACCGGGCGTTCGAATGCGCCCGGCGTTCCTTTGCATTGCGCAGCAGTGAACTACGGCAGCGCATCCAGCACGCAGTCGAGCACTTCGTCCAGGTATTGCGCCTGTCGGTCGAACAGCTCCGCGAGCGCGCCGGGCGCGATGCGGAACTCGGCGTCGTCATCGTCGCCGCGCGCACCGGCGAGTTGCGCCAGCAGCACCAGCTGATCGCGCGCCGCCTTCAGCTTGTGATGCGCGAAGTCGGGCAACAGCACGCCAGCGAACGTGGCGGTGCGGCAAACATCCATTTCCATCCGGGGGTCTCCAGCAAGCCGACTTGCGTCGCGGGATTGCGACGCAAGGTGTCGGGAGGTTCGAAACCGCACGAAGCCGGCCGGGCCTATTTCCTCTTGCGAGGTGTTGTATTGAGCCGCCCTCCCGACGCGGTTGCTTGCGTCGGAATGCCCGTTGTTCTGGGCATAAAAAACCCACCGGAATGACGGAGGTGGGTCCCGCTTCGTTTCGGAGATTCGACGCTCCTTGGGTGTCGAGGTTGCGTCGAGCTTTAGATGGGATCAACGCGAAGAAGTAGCGGTTCGATCGACGAGAAGCCTGCGTGGAGCTGGCCCAGACCTCTACCTTTTCGGCCATTCGCCCCGTTCGCCCGAACCACGCAGTAATATCTCCGGCGGGTAGACCCTGTTTGCTAACCTGGTATCAAAGGGGGAGCAATGACCAACGCTGTATTTACTGCATCGGAGAAGTCGGCGTACGACGACCAGATCGAGCGCTGGTATCACTTTCCCGACATCTATCTCGAGCGCGCACAGGAAGCGCTAGGTGAGCTCGTTCTGTACTACGAGCCGCGTCGAGACGCGGGTCCGAAGAGCCGAGGCGGAAGGAGCGCGTATTTTGCTGTTGCCCGTCTAGCCCGTATCGAGCAGGACAGGCAGCGACCCGACCACTACTACGGCTATGTCGACAGCTTTCTGGAGTTCGATAGAGCCGTCCCGTTTCGCGACGAGAGTGGCATGTATTACGAGTCTGCCCTCCGGAAAGAAGACGGAACCTCTAACAAGGGGATGTTCGGACACTCTGTTCGTCATGTTCCTCGCGATGAGTTCGAGCGCATCGTGGAAGCAGGCCTAAGTACCCCGCTGGCAGCGTGGGAAGAAGTCGACCGCGTCGCTGAACAGGTGCCTGAGTACGTCACGCGCCCCATCATCGAACTAGTAGTGTCTAGAAAGTTCCGAGACGTCGCCTTCCGTCGCCATGTTCGCAACGCCTACGACAACACTTGCGCGGTCACCGGCCTGCGTCTGATCAATGGCGGAGGACGTCCGGAAGTCCAAGCAGCTCATATCCGCCCTGTCGAGCTCGATGGCCCTGACACGGTCCGCAACGGCATTGCGTTAACCGGCACGGCGCATTGGTTATTCGATCGTGGGCTGATTTCCTTCGACGACGAGTACCGCATCATGCTTTCGCGGCATGGCACATCCACCGACTTTGGCAAGCTGCTTCGCGCGGAAATGACGTTGTTGTTGCCGCGAGGGCGTCCCGAAACTTGGCCTCATCGGACATACCTTAAGTGGCATCGAGAGAATCGCTTTAAGGGATAGATCGATTCGCAGGAGTAACGCATGACGTATCGCCGCCTGCTTAGCCGGCAATTTTTGTTTCGTCATTATTGGTGGATCGCCGCCTTAGCGGTGCTGACCTCTCTCGTCGTCACTTTGGAGCTGAGACCCCGAGAAGTTGTCCCGATCATGGGATCGGTTTTGGCGACAGGACTCGCTTTCTGCTATTTCATGCAGCAGCAGCGACTCGCTGAGATCCAACTCTTCAAGTCGTTATTCACCGAGTTCAATGCCCGTTACAACGATATGAACAGTGCTCTAGCATCGATAGCGGGGAGTAATCGCGAGCTGGCCGCTGCAGAGTGCGATGTCATTGTGGACTACTTTAACCTTTGCGCCGAAGAGTACCTGTTCTACAAGGAAGGCTTCATCCATCCCGACGTCTGGAGCAGCTGGTGCGCGGGGATGCTTTGGTACTTCCAGCAGGAGCCGTTCGCTAGCGAATGGGCCCGCGAGCGCACCAGCGACTCGTATTACGGCCTAACGATTGAGCGAATGAGAGAGGGCGCCTCAAAGACGTAATCCGCTCTAGAGGTCGCCCAATGCCCGCAGTAGCTTTCTCTCCAGCCGACCCGGGGATCTCAGCTCACACTCCCAGACGGTCACGACTTTCCAACCAAGCGACCGAAGGTCCCGGGCCTTCCGCCGGTCGCGGGCCTGATTAGCGTCAATCTTTGGGCCCCAGTACTCCACACGGGACTTCGGCATCTTGTCCGCCTTGCAGGCGTGGCCGTGCCAGAAGCACCCATGAACGAATACGATCGCTCGGCGCCTGGGCAGCACGATGTCTGGCTTGCCGGGCAGATCTCGCGCATGGAGCCGGAACCGAAACCCGAGCCGGTGAAGCATTGAGCGCACCTGCAGCTCTGGGAGCGTGTTAGCCGGGCGAATCTTCGACATCAGCCTGCTGCGTGCCTCGGGAGTAAGGCGATCTGTCACCGCATAGCCCCTATGCCATTGCCTCGACAACATAACTCGGCCCGATCGCTCGACGCGTGAGCATGCCCTATGATTAGCGCATGCCAAAGTCAGACAACCGTCCCGCCGTCGTCGACCTCTTTTCCGGAGTCGGCGGACTCAGCCTGGGCGCAGCTCGCGCCGGCTTTAAGGTCGCCGCCAGCGTGGAACTGGACCCTATTGCGTCTAAGTCGCACGCCCTGAACTTCCCGACCACCAAACATCTCGAGCGCGACGTAGCGAAACTGACGGGCGCCGATCTTCTGGAAGCGGCGTCGCTAAAGGCAGGGGGACTTTCGGGACTCATCGGAGGTCCGCCGTGCCAGGGCTTCAGCCTTATCGGTCGTCGCGAAAGGACGGACCCGCGCAACGAACTCTTCGGTCAATTCTTCCGCCTTGTCGCAGAGACGCTGCCAGCCTTCTACCTAGCCGAGAACGTTCCCGGGATTCTTGCGGAGAATTCTAAGGACTTCATCGATGCGGCGATGTCCGCCCTCCCGAATCACTATGTTCGGCTCAGTCCGATTCGTGTCGAAGCCCATCGCTTTGGCGCGCCCACAACCCGCACAAGGGTGTTTTTCATTGGCTACGATCCAACGCGCTTGAATCAACTGAACGAGAGCGACTTTGCGGCCGACGAACATACAACGTTGGTAACGGTCGGTGACGCGTTACGCGGCCTTCCAAACGTGCGCCCCGAGTGGCAGGCGGAATCGCAGAGCTGGCGTGCAATCAGGGAGATGCCCGATAGTGTGTACACGCAGCGTGCCTTAGATATGGTCCCAATTGGCGTTGGGGATCCAGACGCGCTCAAGAAGCTCCAATCGAAGCGACTTGTTTCGGGCTTCCTCGGCACTCTGCATACCGAGGACACCGTAAATAGATTCTCCAAACTAGAGCCTGGAGAAGTCGACGCAGTCTACCGATCCCCCCGACTGAAGATGAATGGCTTTTGCCCCACACTGCGCGCAGGAACTAACAGAGATCGCGGCAGCTATCAGGCGGTACGCCCAATTCACCCAAAGCAACCGCGCGTCATCTCTCCTCGCGAGGCCGCGAGACTTCAGGGCTTTCCGGACTGGTTCGTGTTCAACCCCACTAAATGGCATTCGTTCAGACAGATCGGCAACAGCGTAAGCCCCTTGGTAGCAGAGCGCCTGCTAACAAAGATCTTCGGCGCAGCCGCGCTTTAAGACAGTTCGGCCTCTACGAAGCGAGGGAAGTATCGATATGTCCTCGTGTACTTCTCGACATCTGCAGCAGGGACCGGCAAGCCCGTAGCGGAGTGCGGGAGTTTCGCATCGAGCTCTCGCATTTCGCGGAATGTCAGGTTCGGCGCATCAATTACGAATGCATCCGCTTCGGGGCGGATAAATCCCAGCTGCCCGAACGCACATTTCGCAAAGGTCGCTTCTTGACCGGCGTCGTATATGACTCCGCCGACGGTGAGCATTTTCGCATTATCCGAATAGTGAAAGTTGAAAAGCTGCTTGTACCGAAGTTTCGCCCCAGGTGGCAGCTTCGAGTTTCGCACGACGAGCGCCTTTGCAATGCTTGAATCAATGATTTCGCGATAGACCTTCGCAACGCCCCACCCGGACAGGTCCGACGATTTAGTTTCGTACGGCACAGCGTGAGCGCCAAGAGCCTGCTTGAGGCGATCCACCAAGCTGACCTTAGAAGCGTCGCCATCCTCTTCCTCGAGCTTCGGCAAGCTTGAAGCATTGACGGAGAACAAGATGATCGATCCCTGTGGAACCACTCCAGCCAGGTATTCGACATCTCTCAACACAGACCTTTCCATCGTGCCGTCATAGTCCATCCACACGATGGATCTAGCGCTCCAAGGGACCTTGGTCAGCTCTGTATTCGAGTGGCCATAACGTAGATCGATGTGGCCGAAAGGAACGTTGAACTTGAAACGTGCTTTTACCGCAGGATCACTTGTGTCCTCAATGCTGATCAAGCTCTCGATGCCGAGCGATCTGTGGACCAGCGTAAAATCCGTGAAGAACAACGAGCCCATGCCAACGTACTGATAAGAGTTCAGGGCGCCGAATTCGCTGAGGCGACGAAATGCCTCCACCAGCATTTTCCTCTCGATACTTTTGGCGGGCCGGACGCGGTAATCCACTTTCCGGTGACTCATTCGTCACGCTCCCGCTCGATCACATAGTCAAATGATCGCTCCCCGGCAAGCTTCGCAGACGAAACACCAAAGTATCGCTTAAGAAAATCGATATCCTCTACGTTCCGTTGGAACGACACTCGACCGAGCCTGGGGCGCTCAGATTCGGTTGCATGATCCGGATATGAGAAGGCAGACATTGGTGGGAGAGCGGCTAACCGAACAGGTCGAGCTCCCTCGACTAAAGACTGCAAGAAGCTGGACTCAGTATCGATCTCTGCGTCGAGCTTGTTGAGAAAGTCGATCACTTGCCGCATAGCCGAGGACATGAGCGTTCGCGCCCACTGGTAGACCTTGGACTCAGCGTCCAACCCACTTTTTGCGGTATTCCACGGCAACCGGCTTGGATCGGCGCTCTCGAAGTGCGCGTATCCGCGGAACCGTGAGAATTGGTTATGCGCGCGCGGATTCTTCACGCCCTCAACTTCGGCATCCCAGCCGGTGACCTTAGATTTGTCTGCCCGCAGGACTTGGCGTCCATTGCAGATTACGTACCACCCTGCATCCACGAAGCTAGACTCGGCAATACCTGCGACGATTGTCAGCTTGACGTCTTCGGGAGACGCCTCGCCACCGGGGTTCGCCGGGAACGTTTGGGTTACCTTCATGGGGCGAAGCCGATCGCTGTAGAACAAGGACGCCAGCTTGTGCCGGATCTCCGTGTCGTTTACTTCGATCTCGAGCCCAGCTTCAATACTCTGCTCGTGCGCACTTTCAATCTCATCCACGAGCCTGTTGATGAATTGCCGGTCACCAAACTCGCTAGCGATACCGGGATGAAGTTGAGTCACCTCTAGCGTAGTCCCGGTTTCGTCCCTCGAATTACTTTCCCCTTCCCCTACCTGTGTGAATTCAAGCTCCCACATATCCTTGCCATCTTGATCTATCTGGCGTTTCCACTCTTCAACATTCCAGTTCAGTGAAAAACGCGAATCTATGGCAACCGATCTAATCGCTATCTGATGTCCGATTTTGAAAAGCGCGCGCTTCATTCCCACGCCGAACTTACCAATAGTGCCAGGCGGAGCTTGAACAGTCGGAGGCCGACCGAAGCGGAATGCGTATTCGCGCGCAATCTGAACGGGAATACCACCGCAATTGTCTACGATGACAAAATGCTCAGGCGTGAGTGCAATCTGGACAGACAAACCACTGAAGTCTCCATCAGGTCTTAGGCGTCTTGCGCCGTCGACCGAGTTATCGATGAGATCCTTTACTGCATCGACGAGACTGATATCTCTCACAAGAATAGAGATGAAGAATTCCTTCGTCGGGGACGCATCAATTTTCTTGTTAGTTGCTTCCGGCATAACTGCTCCATTCTCGACCAGCACCCAAGCCGCTGCGCCAAATGCGCACCATTATCGGGTGGACTCCCTCTCGAAGCCGCGCTCGCCTACAGCGTCGGCGCCCCCTACAGAGTTGGCAATTAAACGTATTACTGCTGGCGAGCGAAGGCAAGCTTGCGCCCTGATCCAGGGTCCCATAACGCAAGAAGGGCGCCGAGTAGGCGCCCTTCCACGTCACATCAAACAATAAAAGGTCACATCAAACCCCAATCGGATTCGGCTTATCACTATCAATCTTGTACTGCTTGATAGCCCGAGCCACATCCTTGCCGGTCATCTTCCCTTCCGCCGCCAGGGCCGCGATGGCGGCGTGGGCGATATGGAAGCGGTCCACCTCGAAGTGGCGGCGCAGGTTTTCGCGAGTGTCGCTGCGGCCGAAGCCGTCGGTGCCCAGGACGGTGTACTTGCCCGGGACGAACTCGCGGATCTGGTTGGCGAAGGCGCGCACGTAGTCGGTGGCGGCGATCACCGGGCCCTGGCGGGTTTCCA
>Ga0102591_1002222_pt1 | contig 21958 bp, 24 predicted proteins | sample AraplaCol_mCL_r2_2_FD_76860 | JGI IMG/M metagenome (GOLD analysis project Ga0102591, IMG submission 76860) | Arabidopsis root microbial communities from North Carolina, USA - plate scrape MF_Col_mCL_r2 (SPADES assembly) (version 2) | ecosystem: Host-associated > Plants > Roots > Endosphere... | reverse complement strand
ACCTTGTCGTCCAGCTTCTTGCCGGTGAACTTCACCTTGTCGGCGTTGATCACGACGACGAAGTCGCCGCAGTCGACGTGCGGGGTGTAGTCGGGACGGTGCTTGCCGCGAAGACGCATGGCGATGAACGTCGCCAGACGACCGACAACGGCGTCCTGGGCGTCGACCACGATCCACTTCTTCTCGACCTCGGCGGGCTTCAGGGAAGCCGTGGTCTTTTGCATGGGATTGATCCGTATTCCTTGTGCGTCGGGGGCCAAGGAAGCGGCTCCGTCTGCGTGAGGGGCGGCAGGTACAGGACGGTTCGCGGCCTGTCAACAATGCGTGCGCAAGAAACTCCGCAAACCCTTATCACACAACGGATTTCGCTGTTAGGTATCATAATACCGCATCACGGTGTCATAGCCCCGTTACACGCCGGCGGCAGAAGCGGGCCAAGCTTTCGGAGAACCGCTCATGTCCTTTTCGCGCCGCGCCTTCATCGCCTCAGCCGCCACCAGCATGGCCTTCGCGGGCTTCGGAGCCCGCGCCCAGGACGAGGCGGCCGAGCTGCCCTCCTATCTGAACGAGGTCGAGGGTTACGGTCCCTTGTTGCCCGATCCCAAGGGCATGCTCGACCTGCCCAAGGGGTTCTCCTACCGGATCATCTCCCAGGCCGGCGAGACGATGGCCGACGGCCTCCTGGTGCCTGGGGCCTTCGACGGCATGGGCTGCTTCTCGCTGGGCGGAGACCGGGTGGCCCTGGTGCGCAACCACGAGCTGGGCCCCGCGGCCTTCAATGACGGCGCCTTCGGGCTGGGCGGCCGGCTGGCGGCTCGCCTGCCCAAGGATCGAGCCTACGACTTCTCGGACACCGGCCTGCCCCTCCCCGGCGGTACGACAACGATGATCTACGACCTGAAAACCGGCCAGACGGTCAGCCAGCACCTCAGCCTGGCCGGCACGGCGGTGAACTGCGCCGGCGGCGTCACGCCGTGGGGTTCGTGGATCACCTGCGAGGAAACGACGCTGACGGCGGGGCTGGAGATCGGCAAGGACCACGGATACGCCTTCGAGGTGCCCAGCGCGGGCAAGGGCCTGGCCGATCCGATCCCGCTGAAGGCCATGGGCCGCTTCCGGCACGAGGCCGTCTGCATCGATCCTCGCACCGGCGTGGTCTACCAGACCGAAGACCTGCAGGACGGCCTCTTCTATCGCTTCCTGCCCAATGACCGTCGCAACCTGGCGGCCGGCGGCAAGCTGCAGGCCCTGGGCATCGTCGGCGTAACCGAGGACGCCGACACCCGCAACCAGGAGGGCGGCGTCAACATCGCCCCGGGCGCCTGGGTCGAGGCGCGCTGGATCGACATGGACGGCGTCGACAATCCCTACGACGATCTGCGCCTTCGAGGTCACGCCAAGGGCGCGGCGTTCTTCGCCCGCGGCGAAGGCGTGCACTGGGGCAACGGCGAGCTCTATTTCACCGCCACCTCGGGCGGCGCGGCGGGCGCCGGCCAGATCTTCCGCTACGTCCCGAGCGAGTTCGAAGGCCAGCCCGGCGAGGCCCACAAGCCCGGCCGCCTGCAGTTGTTCGTCGAGAGCAAGGACGAACGCGTGATGGACTACGCCGACAACATCACGATCTCGCCGCTGGGCCATATCGTGGTCTGCGAGGACCGCTATTCGGAGGTTAAGCCCAACCACCTCAAGGGCGTCACGCCGCAGGGCAAGGTCTACACCCTGGCCCGCAACGTCTTCCGGGGGAACGCGGAGTTCTGCGGGGCCTGCTTCTCGCCCGACGGCCAGACCCTGTTCGTGAACCTGCAATGGCCGGGCGTGACCCTGGCGATCACCGGCCCCTGGGCGAGCGTCAAGGTCTAGGCGGCGTGGAGGCGGCCCCGCCTAGGGCCGCCGGACACGCCAGGCGAAGGCGGTGGCGGCGGCCAGCAGGATCGCCGCCCCGGCCTGGTGCAGGATGCCCAGGCCGAGCGGCACGACGGCCATCAGGGTCCAGATCCCCAGGCCGGCCTGCAGGAACACCGCGCCCACCAGCACGAACGCGGCGACCTTGCCTTCCTGCGGCAGGCGGCGCGAGCGGGTCGCGGCCACCGCGATGATGATGGCCGCCACGAACAGGGCGTAGGCCATCAGCCGGTGATGCAACTGAACCGCGCCCTGGCTGTGGGCGATCGTGCCCCACAGGCCGTTGCCGGCGTACTCGGCCGGAACCAGGGCGCCGTTCATCAGCGGCCAGTCGTTGTAGACCAGGCCCGCGTCATTGCCGGCCACCAGGGCGCCCAGCAGGCTCTGGAAGAACACCGCCCCCAGGAAACCCAGGGACCAGCCGCGCCAGTCCGTATGCTCCTCCACGCGTGGCGAGCCCGACCAGGCGTCCAGGGCGGTCCAGACCAGGCCCACGAACAGGATCAGGGCCAGGCCCAGGTGGATCATCAGCCGCTCTGGAGCGACCGACACCCGCTCGGACAGGCCGCTGGAGACCATCCACCAACCGACCAGGCCTTGCAGCCCGCCCAGGCCGAACAGCACCGCGCAGCGCCAGATCAGGCGGCGCGGAATCATCCGGCGGACCAGGAAGAACACGAACGGAATGGCGAAGGCCGCCCCGACCAGCCGCCCCAGCAGGCGGTGCGCCCACTCCCACCAGAAGATGCCCTTGTAGGCCTCCAGCGTCATATCGGCATTGACCAGCTTGTACTGCGGGATCTGCTTGTAGAGCTCGAAATTCGCGCGCCAGGCCTCGTCCGACATCGGCGGCAGCGCGCCCATGATCGGCTTCCACTGCGTGATCGACAGGCCGGAGTCCGTCAGGCGCGTCGCGCCCCCGACAACCACCATGCAGAAGACCAGAAAAGCCACGGCGAACAGCCAGATGGCGACGGGCCTGGAACGATCGGAACGCAAGAAAGACGTCATGACAGCCGGAAGGTAAGCCAGTTGGGGGCCGAAATACGGCGAAGCCCTGCCCTACGCCCGACGCGCCTCCACGTCCATGGCCTCATGACGCGTAAGGCCTCGCGTGCGATGATGGGGCGTTATCGGGGGACGGAGTTGGTCATGAGTGGAGTCGGCGTTTTCGTGGCCGTGGTCATCGGCATCCTGGCCGGGTGGGTGGCCGACCTGGTGCTGGCCCGCAGCCACGCCCTGTTCACCAAGCTCTTGATCGGCGTCGTCGGTTCGTTCATCGGGACGTTCATCGCCCAGCGGCTGGACTTCCGGTTCGACGGCTTCCTCGGCAGCCTGCTGGTCTCCAGCGTGGGCGCGATCTTCTTCCTGGCCGTCCTCGGCATTGTTTCGAGCATCTTCCGGAGACCCGCTTGAGCGCTCCTCGCAGCCCCGCCCGCCTAATTCCCGCAAGACTCCGCAAACTGATCGGCGGGATCGGCATCATGGTGTTCCTGGCCGCCTGGATCTGGGTCTTCACCAGCCTCTACGACTACCTGCCGGCTAACCGCGCGGTGCACCTGATCTATTTCGTGGTCGCCGGCATGGGCTGGGGCCTGCCGCTGATGCCGCTGATGTCGTGGATGGGCAAGGCGGACAAGCCGATCGGGCGCTGAAACGAAAAAGGCCGCCCCGAAGGGCGGCCTTTCCATTCTTCCGGTCTCATCCCCCGCGAGGGAGGAATGGTCGGAGCGACAGGATTCGAACCTGCGACCCCTTGACCCCCAGTCAAGTGCGCTACCAGGCTGCGCCACGCTCCGATCCGGAAGGAGCGCCCTTATAGGTGCGGCTTCCGCCGGGAGCAATGGGATTTCTCGGTGATTTTCGGGCGATCCCCAACGGGCTTCAAGCGCCCCGCAAAAGCCCGTCCAGCCGGGCCTTCACGGCCTGCAGGTCGTCGAGCGCCATGACCAGACGCCCCCGCGCCGCTTCGGCCAGTTCCACCGGCGGCGACGAATCGACGACGGCGGCCGCGGCGGCCAGGGCGTCCAGCGAGGCCGAGCCGTTATCGCCCAGGCCCGCCGCGATCACGTGGGTCAGGCCCTGCTCGCGATGCAGCTTCTGCACGCCCTTGATGGTGTAGCCCTCGGCGTGCAGCAGCGCGCGCACGCCGCTCAGCACGGCGATGTCCTGCGGGCGATAGAACCGCCGCCCGCCGGCCCGCTTCATCGGGCGAATGAACGAGAACTTGGTTTCCCAGAACCGCAGGACGTGCTGCGGCACGCCCAGCTCGTCGGCGGCTTCGGATATCGTGCGGAAGGCGTTGGGCCCCTTCGCCACCGCATGATGTCCTTTAGCCGCCCAAGGCGCGGTCGATTCGCGCCTTCATGACCTGCGAGGCCCGGAAACCGATCACCCGGCGGGGCTCGATCTCGGCGGGCTCGCCGGTCTTGGGATTGCGACCCATGCGGGCCCGCTTGTCACGCACTTGGAAGACGCCGAAACCGGAAAGCTTGACCGTCTCGCCTTGCTCCAGCGCCTCGGCGACCAGATCCAGGGTGCGTTCGACCAGGCCCGCGCAATCTTGGCGGGTCAGACCGACTTCCTCGTGGACCGCCTCGCAGAGATCGGCCCGGGTCAATGTCGCGCCCTTCATGACGCCCCCTTACGCTTGATTGACAAACCCAGAGCGCCCGCGTCCGACAGGGCGAGCCCCGTGTTTCTGCAACGCGCTCTCATCAACTCTAGCCTGCATGCCGTGATTATCGCATGGAGTCAAAGGCTGAGCGCCAAGACTTGAGACGATAGCGCAAGCTGGAGGGCCAAAAAGGCCAAGCTTGGTCCTAAAGTCGCAGAACGCAGGCGCCCCAGGTCAATCCGCCCCCCATCGCCTCGAGCAGCAGCAGCTGGCCCGGCTTGATGCGGCCGTCGGCGATTCCCTGGGCGAAGGCCAGCGGGATCGAGGCGGCCGAGGTGTTGGCGTGCAGGGCGACCGTGGAGATCACCTTGTCCTCGTCGATGCCGCAGCGATGCGCCACGCCGGCGAGGATGCGCTGGTTGGCCTGGTGCGGAATGAACCAGTCGACTTCCGGCACCGTCACGTCCGCCACCTTGGCGGCGGCGAAGATCGCCTCGGAGATGTTGACGACCGCGTGCTTGAACACCTGGTTGCCCAGCATGCGCAGCTTGCCCACCGTCCCCGTGGTCGACGGACCGCCGTCGACATAGAGCAGTTCCTGCTTGGTCCCGTCGGCGCGCAGGGCGAAGCCCAGCACGCCCTGATCGGCGGTGGTCCCCTGCCCTTCGCGCGGCTCCAGCACCACCGCGCCGGCTCCATCGCCGAACAGCACGCAGGTGCCGCGGTCGGTCCAGTCCATCAGCCGGGTCATGGCCTCGGCCCCGATCACCAGGGCGCACTTGGCGTGGCCTCTAGCCACGAAGCCGTCGGCGACGCTCAGCGCGTAGACGAAGCCAGAGCACACCGCCTGGACGTCAAAGGCGATGCCGACCGGCGCGCCCAGCTTGCGCTGGACGATGGTGGCCGTGGCCGGAAACGTCATGTCCGGCGTGGTGGTGGCCACGATGATCAGGTCGACGTCGGCGGCGGTCTTGCCCGCCTTCTCCAGAGCCTGCTGGGCGGCGCGGAAGGCCAGGTCCGAGACCGGCTGGTCGTCGGCGACCTTGTGGCGCTGGCGGATGCCCGTGCGCTCCACGATCCAGGCGTCGCTGGTGTCGACGGTCTCGGCCAACTGGTCGTTGGTGACGATGTTGTCCGGCAGATAGGCCCCAACGCCGGTGACGGCGCTACGAATTACGCTCACTCGGAAGCTCCCTGGCCTTCGGCGCCCGACACGCCTCCAGCCCCTTCTTCTTGTGCGCCGGCATTGAGGCCGGTTTCGGTCAGGCGTTTGAGATTACGGTCGATTTCGGCCGAGAAGTCGCTGCGGGCCAGGTCGACGGCCACGCGGATGGCCGAGGCGTAGCCCAGGGCGTCGGCCCCGCCGTGACTCTTGACCACGATGCCGTTCAGACCCAGCAGCGGCCCCCCATTGACCCGGCCGGGGTCCAGGCGCCGGCGCATCTTCTTCAGCGCGCCCGAGGCGATCACCGCGCCCAGCATGGCCAGGGGACCGGACGTCAGGGTGGTCTTGATCTCGGCGCCGAAGAACCGGGCCAGGCCCTCGGCGGTCTTCAGGGCGACATTGCCGGTGAAGCCGTCGGTGACGACCACGTCGACCGTGCCCTTGGCGATGTCGGTGCCCTCGACGAAGCCGCGATAGTCGAAGTCCAGCTTGGTTTCCTTGAGGATGGCGTGCGCCTCGCGCACCTCCTCATGGCCCTTCTGGTCCTCGGAGCCCACATTGAGCAGGCCCACGGTCGGCCGCTCCGACCCATGCACCGCGTGGTGGAAGGCCGCGCCCATGATCGCGAACTCGATCAGCTGCTTGGCGTCGCTCTCGACATTGGCGCCGACATCCAGCACCGCCGAGACACCCTGCATCGTCGGCCAGCTGGCCACGATCGCGGGACGTTCCAGATTGGCGCCCATCCGCAGGATCAGCTTGGAAATCGCCATCAGGGCGCCGGTGTTGCCGGCCGACACGCAGGCGGCGGCTTCGCCCTCGCGGATCGCCTCGACGGCGTTCCAAAGGCTGGTGCCCTTGCCCCGGCGCATGGCCTGGGCGGGCTTCTCCTCCATGGAAATGGACTTGTCGGTGTGGCGCACTTCGCTGACGGCCCTGGCGCGGGCGCACTTGGCCAGCTGGGCGTTCAGCTGAGTCTCGTCCCCGTGGAGCAGGAACCGGACGTCAGGCAGACTTTGAGCCGCCAGGTTGACGGCGGGCACGATCACGGACGGGCCGTGATCCCCGCCCATGGCGTCGATCGAAATGACTACGGGTTGGGGCACGAGGCGCTATCGGCTCCTGAAGCGGCGCACCGCCCATTCGAGGGAAAATCAAGGCGGCGGGACGATACAGCCGCGTTCATATCACGCAAGCGGAAGGAATGGGCCATTTCAGGCCCCTTCCCCGCCCGCTTCGGGGTCGCTCTTCAGTTTCCTGAGGGCCGCGAAGGGCGAAAGATCCACCGGTTCGGGCGGCTGCTGGAAAACCGCGCCCGGCTTGCGGGGGAACGGATCCAGCTCCAGGGCGAGGTGCTCAATGACATAGCCCGTGACATCGACCGTCTCGCCTTCCAGCACGTCGGGCGGATCGTCCCCGTCCGGATCAATGCCCAGCTCGCCGCCCGCATCCTCGTCCTGAGGGGCGTACTCGCTGTCGGCCGGCAGGACGTGGACGCTGAAGCGCGATTCGACCGGCTCCTCGAACTCATCGGCCGAAACGCCGCATACCTGGGTCACCCGGGCCCGGATCAGGCCGGAGACCTCGGCGCCGTCCATCCAGGGGCGCAGGAAGACTTCGGCGGTCAGCGATTCCACCGCGACCAGGTTCAGGGTCTTGGCGATCTCGCGCCGCGCGGTCTCGTCCAGGTCGAATCGCAGATCGACGCCGCCGCGGCTCACCCGCCCCAGGGTAACGGTGCTGGGCCAGGGATCGATCACGCCTTCGGCCATTGGGCCTCTCCTTGCAACAGGGTGTCGAGCGGCAGCGCCGCCAGTTGGTCACGCGCGGCGACCACATAGTCGGTCAGGCCGGCCAGATCGCCCTCGCCGCGCTCCTCGAACACGGTGCGGGCCAGGGCGGCGCTCAGCACCGAGCGGTCGGGCAAGGCGTTGGCCGCTTCATCGAACGCCTTGATGCGGCCGTAGGCGGCGCCGACCAGCTTTTTCATCTTCTTGCCGACGGCGGTGTCGGACACCCCGATCTCGCGGAAAGCGTCGTCCAGCCCGCGCGTATAGGCGTTGAAGGTCTCCTGCGAGACCTCGGTCGCCGACTCGCCCTGCCCCTTCAACCGCTCCAGCAGCAAGGCCACGTGCAGGGTGAACAGCTCGAACCGGCCTTCCATCGAGTCGTGCACGCCCATCCGGGCGTAGAACGCCGCCGAACGGGCCTGGGCCGCCGCCGAGGCATAGAGTTTGCCCCCCGCCGCCTTGGCGGGCCTGGGTTTGAGCAGCCGGTCCAGAAACATCACACTCGCCTCGATTTCGCCGCGACACCGAACTAGTTAGCCGTTCGATCCACGCGGACCATTGAACTAAGCCCGCGCGGGCGATAGGTCAAAGTCAGCCTGTCTAGGTTCCGGAGCCTCAATGTTTCGTCCCGCCGTTCTCGCCGCCGCCGTCATCGGCCTCGCCGCCGTCGCCGGGGGCTGTACGCCGCTGACGAGCTATTCGGGCTTCCAGGCCATCGAAGCCAAGCCGGCCGACATGAAGGTCGGCGAGGACAGCAAGTCGACCGTGACGGAAAAGCTGGGCTCGCCCTCGGCCACGTCGACCTTCGACCAGAACGCCTGGTACTACATCTCGCAGACCACCGACCGCGTGGCCTTCTACAAGCCGCGGGTGATCAAGCGCGACGTGGTGGCGATCAAGTTCAACCCGGCCGACGAAAAGGTCGCCTCGGTGGACACCTACACGCTGAAGGACGGCAAGGTTATCGCCTACAACGGCCATGAGACCCCGACCCGCGGCCGCGAGATGACCATCCTCGAGCAGCTGCTGGGCAACGTCGGCCGTGGCGGCATGCTGCCGCAAGACGACGAAGGCCCCGGCAGCCGTCCGCAGGACCGTCGTTAGACCTTCCGTCAGGAAAGAGCTTAGCCGTACCGACCGTTAAGCATAAGCGGCTGAAATCCTGCGACAATTTGTCTTCGTGTGAACCGTTTCTAAACGACGTTGCGCACAATCTCCGGAAGTAAGCCTGCGGCAGCGTATCGTGGCGCTGCGACTTCCCGGGGAGACGACTTGTGAGCGCGCCTGATCTGCGTCCGTTGACGGTGCTGATCATCGATGACAACGCGCCGATGCGCGCGATCATCGGCACGATCCTGAAATCGCTGGGCGTCCGCAAGATCATCGAGGCCAGCGACGGCGTCGAGGCGCTGAAGGCGGTCACCGAGCGCGAAGTCGATGTCATTTTCACCGATCTGATGATGCAGCCGGTCGACGGCCTGGCGTTCATCCGCTGGGTTCGCACCTCGCCCGCCAGCAACAATCCCTACACGCCGATCATCATGATGACCGGCCACGCCACCCGCGCCAGCCTGGATGAAGCCCGCATGGCCGGCGTCACCGAGTTTCTGGCCAAGCCCCTTACCGCCAAGGGCGTGCTGCATCGCCTCAACGAGGTGATCAACAACCCCCGCGACTTCGTGCGCACGGCCGCCTATTTCGGCCCCTGCCGCCGGCGGAAGATCGATTACGACTATCAGGGCGAGGAACGTCGGGGCGCCGATCCAGACAAGGCGGCGGCCGCCGCCTATGCCGACGCCTTCGGCGAACCAGATCCGGAGCCGGTCCTCGCCCCCGAGGACTGCTACTGATCCGTCAGCGGCCCGCGAAAGGCCAGACCAGGGCGATCAGGCTGGGCGCGACCAGCAAGATCAGCAGGGTCAGCGGCGCGCCCAGGCGCGCGTAGTCGCCGAAGCGATAGCCACCGGGCCCCAGCACCAGCGTGTTGCACTGGTGGCCCACCGGGGTCAGGAAATCGCATCCCGCCCCCACCGCCACGGCCATCAGGAACGGATCGGGGCTCAGCCCAAGGTGCTTGGCCAGGCCCAGGCCGATCGGGGCCACGATCAGCACGGTGGCCGCGTTGTTCAGGAACGGTGTGGCGGCCATGGCCACCGCCATCATCGCCGTCAGGGTCAGCAACGGCGGCAGGCCGTGGAAGGCGCCCGACAGCCAGCTGGCGATCAGGTCGGTGCCGCCGCTCGCCTGCACCGTGTCGCTGACCGGGATCAGGGCCGCCACCAGCACCAGGACCGGCGCGTCCAGGGCGGCATAGGCCTCGCGCATCCGCAGAGCTCCCGTGGCGACCACGACAACCGCCGCCGCGAAGAAGCCGCCGGCCACCGGCAGCACGCCGAACGCCACCAGCAGCATGGCCACGGCGAGGATGGCGGTCGGCAGCAAGGCGTGACGCATGCCGCCCAGCCGCACTTCCCGTTCGGCCAGCGGCAGACATCCCAAGGCCTGGAGGGCCATCGGCAGCTTCTGCTCGGCCCCTTGCAGCACCAGGATGTCGCCGGCCTTCATCCGCACCGTGGCCAGGCGCCCGGCCATGCGGTAGCCGGCGCGGCTGACGCCCAGCAAGTTGACTCCGTAGGTGTCGTTCAGGGTCAGGCTCTTGGCCGTCTGGCCGATCAGGTCCGATTCCGCGCCGATGACCGCCTCGACCACCCGCACCTCGTCGGTGGGCTCCTCCATGACCACGGGACGATCGGCGTCGGACAGCTTCAGCCTGGCCTTCACGATAAGCTCGTTCAGTTCCTGCTGCTGACCCTCGAGCAGAAGAACGTCACCCGGCAGCAGCTTGCGGTTGGGATGGGGCGAGGCGATCCGTTGGCGGCCGCGCAAAAGGGCCACGACGGCGACCGCCTCTCCTGCCGCCTTGCGCAGGTCGGCGACCCGCGAGCTTTCGAAGGACCAGCCTTCGGGAACCTCGACCTCGGTGACATAGGCGTTTGCCGCCAAGGCCGCGTCGATGTCGATGGTCGCCGCGCGCCCCTTGGGCAGCAGCCGGTAGGCGAAGGCCAAGTAGAGGATCGCCAGCACCGACAGGGTCCCGCCCACCGGCATGAAGTCGAACATGGCGAACGGCTTGCCCAGGGCCTCCTGCCGCACTTCGGAGACGATGATGTTGGGCGAGGTGCCGACCAGCACGGCCAGGCCGCCGACCAGCGAGCCGAACGACATCGGCATCAGCAGACGCCCGGGCGAAACGCCCGTGTTACGGGCGATGCGCAGGGCCGACGGCATCATCAGGGCCAGGGCCCCGACGTTCTTGGTGGCCATCGACAGCACCGTCGTGGCCGTCGCCAGAACCGGCACCTGGGTCCGTTCGTCCTTCAGGTGCGGCAGCAGCGGCGCCATCAGGGTGTCGACCAGGCCCGAGCGGGAGATCGCCGCGCTCAGCACCAGGGCGTTGGCGATGATGATGACGATGTCGTTGGAAAAACCCTCGAAGGCTGACTTGATCGGGATCAGCCCAAACACCACGCCCACCGCCAGCGCGCCCAGGGCGATCAGGTCGTAGCGCCAGCGTCCCCAGATGAAGCACAGCACGGTCGCGCCGATCAGACCGAAAGACAGTTGCTGTTGTAGTGTCACGCGCCCTCGCCCCGAACTCGGCCACAAGCTTGGCCCGTGGAGAGAACGGGCTCCGCGCCGTTCTGTTCATCGCTCCCGCGATCGCCGCCACATGAACCCAAGACAACGACGGGCTCCGGGAACGTTCAGCCAGGGTGGCGCTTTATGGCCTCCATCGGACGCGTCGGGCGCCCGACAGATTATCGTCGGAGAAACATCATGAAGCGCACTCTTCTCGCCATCGCCGCCCTGGCCACCGTCGCCGCCGCCCCGCTGGCCGCCCAGGCCGCCCCGTGGCAGTCGATCAACCAACGCCAGGCGAACCTGGATCACCGCATCGACGTGGGCGTCCGCAACGGCTCGCTGACCCGCTCGGAAGCCCTGCGTCTGCGCAGCGAGTTCCGCTCGATCGCCCGCCTGGAAGCCAGCTATCGCCGGTCGAACGGCCTGTCGATGCGCGAGCGCGCCGACCTGGACGCTCGCTTCGACCGCCTGAGCCGCCAGATCAAGTGGGAACGTCGCGACCGTGACGACCGTCGCGACTATCGCCGCCACGGCTAAGCTCGCGTAGCCGGCAAATGAAAACGCCCCGGAGGGAAACCTCCGGGGCGTCGTCATTTCAGGCCGTGATCGGGATCACACGCCGTGGGCCAGGACGGCCAGAAGCAGCAGGGCCACGATGTTGGTGATCTTGATCATCGGGTTCACGGCGGGACCCGAGGTGTCCTTGTAGGGGTCGCCGACGGTGTCGCCCGTGACGGCGGCCTTGTGGGTGTCGCCGCCCTTCTTGTGCAGCACGCCGTTGCTGTCGGTGAAGCCTTCCTCGATCACCTTCTTGGCGTTGTCCCACGCGCCGCCGCCGCTGGTCATCGAGATGGCGACGAACAGGCCGGTGACAATCACGCCCATCAGCATGGCGCCGAGCGCGGCGAACGCGTCGACCTTGCCCGCGATGGCCTGGATCACGAAGAACAGCACCACCGGCGAGACCACCGGGAGCAGGCTGGGCACGATCATCTCGCGGATCGCGGCCTTGGTCAGGATGTCGACCGCTTTGCCGTATTCGGGCTTGGTCTGGTAGGTCATGATGCCCGGGTTCTCGCGGAACTGGCGGCGCACCTCGGCCACGACCGACTCGGCCGCCCGGCCCACGGCTGTCATCGACATGCCGCCGAACAGGAACGGCAGCAGCCCCCCGAACAGCAGGCCGACCACGACATAGGGGTTGGACAGGTCGAAGGTCACCGCGCCCATGCCGTCGAAGAAACTGCCCGCCTCGGCGTTGGCCGAGAAGAACTTCAGGTCCTCGGTATAGGCGGCGAACAGCACCAAGGCGCCGAGACCGGCCGAACCGATGGCGTAGCCCTTGGTGACCGCCTTGGTGGTGTTGCCAACCGCGTCCAGGGCGTCGGTAGTGACGCGGACTTCCGGCGGCAGGCCGGCCATTTCGGCGATGCCGCCGGCGTTGTCGGTGACGGGGCCGAAGGCGTCCAGGGCGACGATGAAGCCGGCCAGGGACAGCATGGTGGTGGTGGCGATGGCGATGCCGAAGAGACCCGCCAGGTTGTAGGTCACTAGGATGCCGACGATGATGGTCAGGGCCGGCAGGGCCGTGGCTTCCAGCGACATGGCTAGGCCCTGGATCACGTTGGTGCCGTGGCCCGAGACCGAGGCCTGGGCAACCGACTTCACCGGACGGAAGCCCGTGCCGGTATAGTACTCGGTGATCACCACGATCAGAGCGGTGACGGCCAGACCCGCCAGGCCGCAGAAGAACAAGGCGTTCGCGTCGAAGCTGCGGTCGCCGACGGTGACGGCGACCGGAACCAGCTGCTGGATCACGTACCAGACCGCCGGGATCGACAGCACGCCTGTCACGATGAGGCCCTGGTAGAGGGCGCCCATGATGTTCTGCTTCTTGCCCAGGCGGACAAAGAACGAGCCGATGATCGAGGTCACGATGCAGACGGCGCAGATGGCCAGCGGCAGCAGCATCATCGACGTCACGGCTTCGGTGCCGCGGAAGAAGATCGCCGCCAGCACCATGGTGGCGACGGTGGTCACCGCATAGGTCTCGAACAGGTCGGCGGCCATGCCGGCGCAGTCGCCGACGTTGTCGCCCACGTTGTCGGCGATGGTCGCGGCGTTGCGGGGGTCGTCTTCCGGAATGCCGGCTTCCACCTTGCCCACCAGGTCGCCGCCCACGTCGGCGCCCTTGGTGAAGATGCCGCCGCCCAGACGGGCGAAGATCGAGATCAGGCTGGCGCCGAAGCCCAGGGCCACCAGCGAGTCGACCACCACGCGGTCGGTGCCGTTATGGCCGGTGGCCAGCAGCACGGCGAAGTAGCCGGCCACGCCGATCAGGGCGAAGCCCGCCACCAGCATGCCGGTCACGGCGCCCGAGGTGAACGCCATCGAAAGGCCCTTGGCCAGGCTCTCGGACGAGGCCTGGGCGGTGCGGACATTGGCGCGCACCGAGATCAGCATGCCCGCGAAGCCGGCCGCGCCGGACAGGATCGCGCCCAGGGCGAAGCCGACCGGCTGTTCCCAAGACTTGAAGAAGAAGCCGAGCACGGCGATCACCACCACGCCGACGATGCCGATCGTCGTGTACTGGCGGTTCAGATAGGCCTGGGCCCCTTCCTGGATCGCCGAGGCGATCTCCTGCATCTTCGCATTGCCGGCCGAGGCCCGCATCAATGAAGCCGTCTGCACGGCGCCGTACAGCACCGCCAGCAGCCCGGCCCCTATGGCCACGTAAAGCCAAGAACTCATCGGTAAGTCGCCCTCTTTCGCGTTTCAATCACGAGAGGGTTCACCGCCTCGACAGGTTCACGATCGAAGAGACCGCCCCCGGCCGCATGCGGCGGGCGGGCCTATGGCCTCATGCCCCCTCGATGCTCCCTTGATGGCGTCACGACGCCAAGGGCAGGACAGTGCCAGTTGACCGGCGGGTGTCAACCGGTTGCGGGAACGGCGTTCAGTTGAGCTTGAAGCGGCTCGGGGACCTAGGAAGTCCTCGGCGAAGCCTAGGGGATGATGTTGGGGTCGCCGCGGGGTTCGGCGCGCGGCGCCGGCTTGGCCTGTGCGCCGGCCTTGGACGGCGGGGCGATGAAGTTGCGCGGGGTCTGCTTGACGATGGTCACCAGCGCCACCTTACCCGGACCAATCAAGCCGTTGGCCTGTCGCAGGATGGAAGCCTTCAGGCGGGCTTCGTCGACGGCGACGTAGCTGTCGGGCCTTAGGAACGGCTTGCTGTGAGCTTCGCGCACGATCGCGTCGCGCAACTCCGGCTCCTTGCCCTCGAACACGGTGACCGGCACTTCCGGCTTCAGGGTGATGGTCGATTGGACGAAGACGTAATTGACCAGCTTGCCATTGGCGATGATCGGCAGGGCCATCGACTGCAGCGTGATCACCGGATCGGCCGCCTCCTCGCCCTCGCCTTCGCCTTTCTTTTCGCCCTTCTTCTCCTTCTTGGCCGAACGCGCGAAGGCCGGGCTCGCCAGCAGGGCCAGCGAAGCAGTCAGGAAGGCGCGGCGCGCGACGGGAGAAGGACGGGTCATGCCCGCCTGTTAACCGAGAAGACTTGAGGTTTGGTTTCCGGACAGCGGACGCCCCCTCCGTCACGATGCGTATCCGCATCGCGCCACCTCCCCCGTTTCACGGGTGAGGAGGAGCCGCGCCGATCCCTCTCCTCACCCGCATAGCGGGGGAGGTGGCGCGTCGCGCAGCGACGTGACGGAGGGGCGTCAGGTGACCGAAGCCTACCCGTGCAGCCAGCCCAGGCGCTCGGGCGTGATGTCCTTGCCCTTGAACAGAGCGCAGATCCCCTCGCCTTCCACGAACTCGCCGATGTCGCGCACGGGGACGCCGGCGGCCATGGCGGCGGCCTGGAAGGCGGCCACGTCGGTGGGGTCGACGGCGCAGACGATCTCGTAGTCGTCGCCGCCCGAGGCCAGCGACATCCGGGCCTCGCCGGCTTCCGGCTGGGCGCTCAGCCAATGGCGCGCGCCCGGCGACAGCGGCAGGCGATCCAGGTCGACATTCACGCGCAGGCCGCTGGCCTTGGCCACATGGGCGGCGTCGGCTAGCAGGCCGTCGGAGACGTCGGCCGCGGCGCGGGCGTAGGCGCGCAGGGCGTCGCGGATGGCCAGGCGCGGCGGTGGCAGGCGATAGCGTCGCACCAGCCCGCCGTCAGGGTCCTCGACCTCGCCCCAGTGGGCCAGCAGGCCCAGCCAGCCGTCACCGATCGTGCCGCTGACCATCAGACGGTCACCGACCCGCGCGCCTTTGCGCAGCACGGCGTCGCCGCTGGGCACCCAGCCCAGGAAGGTGGCCGAGACCACCATCGGCCCCGAGGTGGTGACCGTGTCGCCGCCCAGCAGGCTGATGTCGTAGAGCTCGCCGTCCTCGGCCAGGCCGCGCGCGAAGGTCTCGCGGTCGGTCAGGGTGGTGGCCGAGGGCCAGCCCACCGCCAGGAAATAGCCGTAGGGAACCGCGCCCTTGCCCGCCAGGTCCGACAGGTTGGTGCGCAGCAGCCGCTTGGCGACCACGTCCAGGTCCTCGCCGGCCAGGAAGTGCACGCCGGCCACCATGGCGTCCTTGGTGATCACCAGGTCGTAGCCGGGGCGCGAGGGCAGCACGGCCGCGTCGTCCAGCAGGTTCAGCGCCGCCTGGTCGCCGCGGGTCAGCGGCCGCAGCAGGCGCTCGATCAGGCCGAACTCGTCGACGGGCGCCGCGGCGGCGGGTGCCTGGGCCTCGTCGAACCATGCGTCGTCGACCGCCGGCGCCTGGGCCGTCGGCTCGTCGTCGAACCAGTCGTCGTCAGCTTCTGGCGTCACGCGCGATGGCGTCCAGGGCGCCGTTGATGAAACCGGATTCCGGTCCCTCGAAGAACGATTTGGCGATCTCGACATACTCGTCGATCACGACTTCCTTGGGCACGTCGGGCCGATGCATCAGCTCGTAGGCCCCTGAGCGCAGCACCGCGCGGGCGGTGGCGTCCAGGCGCTCCAGCTTCCAGCCCGAGGCCAGGCGCTTGACGATGGCCTGGTCGACCGCGGCTTGATGGGCGACGACGCCCTTGGCCAGTTCCGCGAAGAAGGTTTCGTCGGCCTGGGCCAGGCGATCGCCTTCCGGGCCGTCGACGTCGCGGTCGAAGCGGTGCTCGGAGAACTCGCGCACCACGGCGTCGACGCCGACGCCGGACACTTCCATCTGGTACAGGGCCTGGACGGCGGCCAGGCGGGCCACCGAGCGCGGCTGGATGCGATCGCCGCGGCTCATCGCGGTTGTCCCAGCAGTTGGCGCTTCAAGCCCACGATCTCCAGGCATTGCTGGGCGGCCCTACCACCGCGATCGCCTTCCGAAACCCGGGCCCGGCTCCAGGCCTGGTCTTCCTCGTCGACATTGACCACGCCGTAGCCGATGGCCAGGCGCTTGCCGAACGACAGGTCGTTGAGGCCGCGCGCGGTCTCGTTGGCCATGATCTCGGAATGGTAGGTCTCGCCGCGGATGATGACGCCCAGCGCGACAAATCCGTCATAGCGCACGCCAACAGGACGATGCCCGGCTTCCTCCGCCAGGGCGATGGCGGTGGGAATCTGCATCGCCTCGGACACGGTGATCACGTCGTATTCGGCGCCCTGGGCGTCGATCGCCGCCGCCGCGCCTTGCAGCAAGGCGTCGGAAAGCCCCGAATAACGCCGGGCCTCCACGATCAGCAGGCGAATCTTGTCTTCCACCATAGTCCTTTGAATTCTCCTCGACGGGACCGGTCACTTCGCACCAAACGTCGCCGTCGCCAAATCTTATCGTCGTCCTCGGCTCCAGCGCCGCTGAAACCGAATCGTAGAATGCGCCTATAGATCGTCTTCTGCGACGTCGCTTAGGCCTTCCTGCCCCAGAAACTTTGCGAAATCGCTAGTTTCCCGGAAATCGCGATAGACCGAGGCGTACCGGACATAGGCGACGTCATCGAGCGACTTCAGCGCCTTCATCACCATTTCGCCCACCGCCGATGACGGCAGCTCGGTCTCGCCCTGGCTTTCCAGCTGGCGCACGATGCCGTTGACCATGCGCTCGATCCGCTCGGGATCGACCGGACGCTTCTGCATGGCCAGCGAGATCGAGCGCACCAGCTTCTCGCGGTCGAACGGCGAACGCCGGCCCGAGCGTTTGACGATGGTCAGCTCGCGCAGCTGCACGCGCTCGAAGGTGGTGAAACGGCCGCCGCACTCCGGGCAGAGGCGGCGACGGCGGATGGCCGCGCCGTCTTCCGACGGGCGGCTGTCCTTGACCTGACTTTCCATGTGGCCGCAGAACGGGCAGCGCATGATCTAGGCCCTCCCGACCAAGATGGGGCCTATTAGTTGTAGATCGGGAACCGGGCCGTCAAGGCCAGGACTTCCTCGCGCACCTTGGCCTCGACGGCGCTGTTGCCTTCGGGGCCGTTGGCGGCCAGGCCGTTGACCACTTCGCCGATCAGCTGGCCCACGCGGGTGAACTCGGCCGTGCCGAAGCCGCGGGTGGTGCCAGCCGGGGTGCCCAGGCGGATGCCCGAGGTGACGGTGAACGGCGCGGTGTCGAACGGCACGCCGTTCTTGTTGCAGGTCATGTGGGCGCGCTCGAGGCTGTGCTCGGCGTCGCGGCCGGTCACGCCCTTGGGGCGCAGGTCCACCAGCATCAGGTGGCTGTCGGTGCCGCCCGAGACGATGTTGACGCCCTGGGTCTGCAGCGCCTCGGCCAGGGCCTTGGCGTTGTCGATGACCTGCTGGGCATAGGCCTTGAAGCCGGGCTGCAGCGCCTCGCCGAAGGCCACGGCCTTGGCGGCGATCACGTGCTCAAGCGGACCGCCCTGCAGGCCGGGGAACACCGCCGAGTTGACCTTCTTGATGATGGCCTCGTCGTTGGTCAGCACCATGCCGCCGCGCGGGCCGCGCAGGGTCTTGTGGGTGGTGGTGGTGACCACGTGGGCGTGCGGGATGGGGCTCGGGAACACGCCGCCGGCCACCAGGCCCGCGAAGTGGGCCATGTCGACCATCAGATAGGCGCCGATGCTGTCGGCGATCTGGCGGAAGCGAGCGAAGTCGATGTGGCGGCTGTAGGCGCTGCCGCCGGCGATGATCAGCTTGGGCTTCTCGGCCTTGGCCACTTCCTCGACGGCGTCATAGTCGATCAGCTGGTCCTGCTGGCGCACGGTGTAAGACACCGGCTTGAACCACTTGCCCGACTGGTTGGCGGGAGAGCCGTGGGTCAGGTGGCCGCCGGCGGCCAGGTCCATGCCCAGGAAGGTGTCGCCCGGCTGCAGCAGCGCCATGAACACCGACTGGTTGGCCTGCGAGCCCGAGTGCGGCTGGACGTTGGCGAAGCCGGCGCCGAACAGGGCCTTGGCCCGTTCGATGGCGATGGTCTCGATCTCGTCGACATATTCGCAGCCGCCGTAGTAGCGCTTGCCCGGATAGCCCTCGGCGTACTTGTTGGTCAGGATCGCGCCCTGGGCCTCGAGCACGGCGCGCGAGACGATGTTCTCGGACGCGATCAGCTCGATCTGGTTCTGCTGGCGGTTCAGCTCCAGGCCGATGCGGTCGAAGATGTCGCGGTCGGCCGCGGCCAGGTCGGCGCCGAAGAAGGCGCTCTTGTCGGCGGTGATGTTGTTGGCCGGTGCGGTCATGGACGCTCTCCTGGGGCTGGGTCGGACTCGGGCGGAGTTCGGTCGCGCTCTCTTTACCGCCCTTCGCGCCGCGATCAATGCGGGAACCGCGCGCCAATACGAAGCGTTGCTCAAGCACCGGCGCCCGTGGGACGGGCGCACCGGGTGCTGCGGCGACTTCAGAACAGATCGACAGACAGGCGGGACGGGTATGGCGACGGCGTACGGCGAGGCGGAAACCAACGACGACGACGTGGACATCCTGGGGCTCAGCGCCGGCATCGTGGCGGCCTATGTGGCGCAGAACACCGTGGCGCGGACGGCGATCCCCGACCTGATCCGTTCGGTCCACGGCGCGCTGGCCGCCTTGGGGTCGGCGCAGCCCGAACAGCCGGCCGAACGCAACAAGCCCGCCGTGCCGGTCTCGCGCTCGGTCCAGCGCGACTACATCGTTTGCCTGGAAGACGGCAAACGCCTCAAGATGCTCAAGCGCTACCTGCGCACCCACTACGACATGAGCCCCGAGGAATATCGTCGCAAATGGTCGCTGCCCGGCGACTATCCGATGGTGGCCCCGGCCTATGCCGAGCGGCGCTCCGACTTCGCCAAGTCCATCGGACTCGGCAAGGGCAAGATGCGCGGGCGCTAGGTCCGTTCGGAATTCGAAGAAGAAGCGTGTCCTCTTAGGCCGCGTGGCCGCCCATGCGGGCGACGTTGCAGTGAGCCCACAGCTTTTCCATCGCTGCGACCAGCTTGCGCATCATGTCGTCGGTGTGGAACGGCGTCGGGGTGAAGCGCAGACGCTCGGTGCCGCGCGGCACGGTCGGATAGTTGATCGGCTGCACATAGACGCCGTGGTCGGCCAGCAGCATGTCGCTGATCATCTTGCAGTGGACCGGGTCGCCCACCAGCACCGGCACGATGTGGCTGTCGTTGTCCATCACCGGCAGGCCGGCGGCCTTGAACATCGCCTTCAGCGTCTGGGCGCGCTCCTGGTGCGTTTCGCGGATCTCGGGATGCTGCTTGAGGTACGTCACGCTGGCCAAGGCCCCGGCGGTCAGGGCTGGCGGCAGCGAGGTGGTGAAGATGAAGCCCGAGGCGACCAGGCGGATGGCGTCCACTACCACGGCGTCGCCGGTGATGTAGCCGCCCATGACCCCGAACGCCTTGCCCAGGGTGCCTTCGATGATGTCGATCTGGTCCATCAGGCCGTCGCGCTCGGCGACGCCGCCGCCGCGCGGGCCGTACATGCCCACGGCATGGACCTCGTCCAGATAGGTCATGGCGCCGTACTTCTTGGCCAGGGCCACGGTGCCGGCCATGTCGGCGATGTCGCCGTCCATCGAATAGACGCTCTCGAAGGCAATCAGCTTCGGCGCGTCGGCCGGTGCGGCGATCAGCAGTTCCTCGAGGTGCGCCAGGTCGTTGTGGCGGAAGATGTGCCGCTCGCAGCCGCCGTTGCGGATGCCGGCGATCATCGAGGCATGGTTCTGGGCGTCGGAGAAGATGATCAGGCCGGGCAGGATCTTCTGCAGGGCCGACAGGCTGGCCTCGTTCGAGACGTAGCCCGAGGTGAACAGCAGGGCCGCTTCCTTGCCGTGCAGATCGGCCAGTTCGGCCTCCAGCTCGACATGGTGATGGTTGGTGCCCGAGATGTTGCGCGTGCCGCCTGAGCCCGAGCCGTGGTTGTCGATCGCCGCGTGCATGGCGTCCAGCACTACGGGATTCTGACCCTGGCCGAGATAGTCGTTCGAGCACCAGACCACGATCTCGCTCTCGCCGCCGTCCGGACGGGTCCAGGTGGCGCGCGGGAAGGCGCCGCGGTGACGCTTCACGTCGGCGAAAACCCGATAGCGGCCTTCGTCGCGGATCTGATCAACGGCGCTGCGGAACGCGGCTTTGTAGTCCATGGTGTTCTCATCCGACGGGCTCGACGAGTCCGATCGGTCCCTACTCAAGGCTCGGCTTTTCGCACCAGCGACGCCCCCTGTCCACATAGGGGCGTATACCTACCGACACATAAGGGTCGATGGGTATGACGCCAATCGACGCGTCGCCTTCGCGAACGGACAGACTGACCTCAAAGAGAACTCTCGCCACGATTGTGTCAATGAAGTTCGGAGACTTTTCCGCGCATAAGTTGTAAAATGGCCGAGAAGTCCTTGCCGCCGAAGCCGTTGCCGTCGAACAGCGCGTAGAGGGCCTCGGCCTGAGCGCCCATCGGTGTGGAGGCGCCGGCCTTGGCCGCGGCTTCCTGGGCCAGCTTCAGGTCCTTCAGCATCATAGCCGTGGCGAAGCCGCCCTCGTAGCCGCGATCGGCCGGAGTCGCGGGACCCACGCCCGGCACGGGGCAATAGGTCGACACCGACCAGCACTGGCCCGACGACTTGCTGGCGATCTCGAAGAAGCGGTCGGCCGCCAGGCCCAGCTTCTCGGCCAGGGCGAAGGCCTCGCAGGTCCCCAACATCGAGATGCCCAGCAGCATGTTGTTGCAGATCTTGGCCGCCTGCCCCGCCCCGTGGTCGCCGGCATGGATTGTCACGCGTGACATGGGGGCCAGCGCCGCCTCGACCTGAGGGAAGTCGGCCGCGTCGCAGCCGACCATGAAGGCCAGGGTCCCGGCTTCGGCCGCCATTATGCCGCCCGACACCGGCGCGTCGGCGAAACGGAAGCCCGCCGCCCTCGCCTGCCCCGCCACAGCCCGGGCGCTCTCGACGTCGATGGTCGAGCAGTCGATCAGCAGGGCTGACTTCGGCGCATGGGCCAGGACCTGTTCGCCATACACGGAGCGCACGTGCGGTCCCGCCGGCAGCATGGTGATCACCACCTCTGCGTCCTTCACCGCCTCGGCCACCGAGCCCGCGGCGTGGCAGCCGGCCGCGGTCGCCTTCTCCAGCGCCGCCGCCGACAGGTCAAAGGCGCTGACGTGGTGCTGGGCCTTGGCCTGATTGGCGGCCATGCCGCCGCCCATGTTGCCCAGGCCGATGAAGGCGATGCGGGTCATCCCGGTTACTCCCTGCAAATGCGAACCGCGCCTCATGGGCGCGGTCCTTATCGTTGAATTTTGGGGCTGGAGCGCGGCTAGCGCGCCCCGGCCGGCTTGCGGAACTTGTAGATGAACTGGTCGGTCTTGCCGCGGATCGACGGGTCGAAGACGCTGAGCTTGCGGGTGTCGGACGGGTCGCGCAGCACGCGGCTTTCGCCCTCGAAGA
>Ga0102591_1002214_pt1 | contig 22016 bp, 20 predicted proteins | sample AraplaCol_mCL_r2_2_FD_76860 | JGI IMG/M metagenome (GOLD analysis project Ga0102591, IMG submission 76860) | Arabidopsis root microbial communities from North Carolina, USA - plate scrape MF_Col_mCL_r2 (SPADES assembly) (version 2) | ecosystem: Host-associated > Plants > Roots > Endosphere... | reverse complement strand
CCGAAATCCTCAATCTCCTCCAGGATCTGCGCACCAATCGCGGTCTGACCTATCTGCTCGTCAGCCATGATCTCGCCGTCGTCTCGCACATGTGCAGCCGCGTCGCCATCATGGAAGCGGGCGAGATCGTCGAACAGGTCGATGTCGGCGCCTTGCGAAAAGGTGCGGTCGAACACCCCTATTCGCAACGCCTGCTGCGCGCGAGCAGGATGTATGGAAAGGCGTAGCTGTTCTCGGCCTTTGTTGAAAAGATTAAAGCTTGCAACGCCGGCCGCGTGTCATTGGCTCAGACGCATTTAGATATGGCAGACTTCATCTCAGACGATTTTCTTCAGGCGTACTAACCAGTCGTGCAGCCTCGATATTTGCCTTCTGAAGCGCGGCGTTCATCGTCTTCCCGGATGCGATTTCCGCAGCAAGGACGCCGATGAACTCGTCTCCGGCCCCATGCGTGCTCTCAACCTCAACCTTGACTGCTGCAACGGCGATCTCTTCTCCGCTGCGATTTGCGTAGGCGACACCCGATCCCCCGGCGGTCACCACCACTTCGGGGAAGATCTTCACAAGCTTCCTCGCCGCCTCCAGAGCGCCGTCAAGCGTTTCAACAACGGGAACGCCTGCCAGCATTTCGGCTTCGATGGCATTGACGACGATGATGTCGATCAGGTGTTGCAGATCGTTCGACAGAATGCGTGCCGGGGCTGCATTGATCAGCACGCGCCCGCCTGCCTGCTTCACGGCCTTTGCCGCCGCAACGTTGGCGGCATCGGGAATCTCGTTTTGCAGGACGAGAATTGTTGTTCTGCTGAGCAGATCTCGAGCTGCCGAGACATCGTGGTCGCCAAGCGTCAGGTTGCTTCCCGACACGATAACCGCACCATAGTCGCCTTCGGCATCGAAAGTCGCGACACTCATGCCGGTTGACTGCGATGCATCACGTCGGACGAATGTATGATCGACATTTTTGCGAGCGAGATTTGCGATAAGAAAATCCCCGAAGTCATCACCAGCAACCGCCCCGATCATGAAGGTGGCGACCCCGGTGCGGGCAGCCGAAACCGCCTGATTGCCGCCCTTGCCGCCGCTTTTCGGATGCCAGGATGTCCCCGTCACTGTCTCGCCCTTTCGGGGCCGGGCCGGTCCGAAGACGGCGATATCGTAGTGAAGGCTGCCGAAGACGGTGACAACAGGCGAAAATGTCATGGGAGGCGATCTTTTCGTTTGGACGTGACGGCGGACATGGTGCGTTCAAGATTGCGTTCGGCTGCCTGATAGTCACGCTGGGCGACGGCAACGAAGATGGCATCAAGGATGTTGAGCTGGGCGATGCGCGCTGCGGCATTTTCCCCCATCAGCGGTGAACCTTGTGCGGTGGAACACAGAACCACGTCTGCGGACTGGGCGAGAGCCGAGGAATCGTAGTTGGTGATTGCAATGGTGCGCGCGCCGTTCCTGCGCGCGAGCTGGATTGCCTCGATCACAGCGATCGTGTTGCCCGAATGGGAAAAGCCAATGGCGATATCGCCATCCACCAGCAACGAGGCCGACATCAGCATCATGTGGGAATCGTCGAAGACGCTGGCGCGCACGCCGATGCGAAGAAACTTGTGCGCCACATCCCGTGCGATCTGCGCCGAGCCGCCGACACCGTAAAAGTCGCGGTTTCTCGCCTGGTGGATCAGATCCGCTGCCCTGTCGAATGCTTCCATATCGAGAATGGCAAGCGTTTCCTCAAGGGCGTGGATCGAGGTGCGAAACACTTTTTGGACGATTTCAAGCGACGTATCCTCCACGGACAGTTCCTGATGCATCTCTGCCGTTGGCTGGCGGTTATACTGGCTGACGGCGGAGCGGAAGTCACGGAAACCGGAGAAGCCGAGCTTCTTGGTGATCTTGACCACCATGGCTTCGGAAACGCCGGCGTTCTCGGCGATCTGCTTGAGCGACGTCTCGTCACTGAAATCGCGCATGGCGAAAACGGTATCGACGACCTTTGCTTCGAGCGGCGTCAAGAGCGGCATCATCATGCGGATGCGTGGCCCGACGGCCTTCATGTCGAAGCTTTCAGCGTTCATCCCCGTCCCCTTGTCGCGCGATCGATCATCATGGCGACGAGGATTATAAGGCCGGTGGCGAGCAGTTGATAGAAGGCTTGAACGTTCATCAGCGTCAAACCGTTACGCATCGCACCAAGGATGATGGCGCCGAGGATCGTGCCGAGAATGCTTCCCTTGCCACCCATCAGCGAAGCGCCGCCGATGGCCGCAGCCGCAATCGCGTCAAGTTCCCATAGGTTGCCGAGGATAGGCTCGGCAGCCCCGAGACGCCCGATCAGGATCAGCGAAGCGAGTGCTGCCAGCCCCCCGGAAATGACATAGGCCGTGATCTTGGTGCGCGCAATCGGAACGCCGGCCACATAGGCTGCCTCTTCATTGCCACCGACCGCCATCAGATATTCGCCGATCGGTGTCTTCTTGAGCAGGATCCAGGCGGCAATCGCAACGACAGCGACGATAATGACTGGCGTCGGAATGCCGAAGAGATTGCCGTTGAAGAGTGAGCGGAAGCCCGTGGGAATGCCGAGAACAGGATTGCCGCCGGTATAAATGAGCGCGATGGCCCGGTAAGTGCTGAGCGTGCCGAGCGTGACGATGAACGGCTGCAGGCCGACATAGGCGACGAGCGCGCCATTGATGAAGCCGCAGACGACGCCGACGCCGAGACCGGTGAAGATCGCCAGCGGTATCGGCGTGCCGGTCAGAAGAAGGGTCGCGGTGATGACGGCGGAGATTGCGGCCGTCGGACCAACGGATAAATCGATGCCGCCCGAGATGATCACCAGCGTCATGCCGAGCGCAAGGCACGCATTGATGCTCGACTGCTGGAGGATATTGATGAGGTTTCGTTCGGAGACGAAGCCAGGAACGAGCGCGGCAAACACGGCCATGATGATGATGAGCCCGATCAGGGTTCCGGCATCGCGGAGCGAAAACGAGAAGCGGCGAAAGACCGGTGCGGGCTTAACGGATGCAGTCGAAGAACTGGTCATTGGATGTCCTGTCTGGTTCACGCGGAGCTCGCAGTGCGGGCGACGGTGGCGCCGGGGTTGGCCCCGGGAATGGCATGCGCGACGATCGCGCTTTCGCTCAGCTGGTCGCGTGGAATGTCCGCAGCGATCGAACCTTCCCGCATCACCAGCACGCGGTCCGAAAGCCGGATAACCTCCGGCAGTTCCGAGGAGACGACGATGATCGAATGGCCTTCGCGGGCAAGATCCTCGATCAGATGATAGATCTCGGACTTGGCGCCGACATCGATACCTCGGGTGGGCTCGTCGAACAGCAAGATCTGCGACTTGGCCGCTAGCCAACGGGCAATAATCGCCTTCTGCTGATTGCCGCCGCTGAAAAGGCGAATGGGGCGATCCAGTTGAAACGGCCGCAGATTGACGCGCTTCAACAAATCTTGTGCGGCCGCACGGAGCTTGCCCGTGCTGATCATGCCGCCCGACGAAAAGCTGGAAAGCGAAGCGAGCGCAATGTTGGTACTGACTGGACGTAAGGGAATGATCCCTTCCCGCTTGCGTTCTTCCGGCACGAGACCGATGCCGGCGGCGATCGCATCGCGCGGGGAGGCGAAGCGCACGACCTTGCCGTCGATGGCGATCGACCCGTCGCTCAGGCGGTCAGCGCCGGCCAGAAGCCGCAGCAGTTCCGTGCGACCGGAGCCCACGAGCCCGGCAATGCCAAGCACTTCACCCTTGTGCAGCGTGAACGACACATCGCGGATCTTCGTTGCGGATGACAGCTTCTTGGCCTCGAGCTTGACCGTATCGGTGACGAAGGAATTGTGTTCCTCTTGCATCAGCTCGCGACCGACCATCATCGCGATCACGTCCTTTTCCGAGGCACTCTTGAGATCGACCATGCCGACGAGCTTGCCATCGCGCATGACGCTGGCGCGCTGGCAGATGCGGAAGACCTCGTCCATCTTGTGGGAGACATAGATGATCGAGACCCCACTCGCCGAAAGGCTGGCGATCACCTCTGCCAGACGGTCGAACTCGCTCGGCGTCAGGCTCGACGTCGGCTCGTCCATGGCGATGACCTTCGCCTTGTCGAGCAGCGCGCGACCGATCTCGACGATCTGGCGTTGCGCGACCTTGAGGGAGGAGATCGGCGCTGAAGGATCAATAGTCCTATCGATCAGCGAGAGGGCTTGCGCCGCGCGGCTCTCCTGCTCACGGCGGGAGACGAAAAGACCACCCAGGCGGGTCAGCGGATGACCGAGAAACATGTTCTGGGCGACGCTCAAATGCGGCACCTGCTGCAATTCCTGGTGAATCATGGCGACGCCCACACTGCGGGCATCTATCGGCCTTTTGAGGATCAGGGCCTGACCATCGACAAAGACCGTTCCGGAGGTCGGGCGGAACACGCCGGAGAGGATTCGCAGAAGTGTGGATTTGCCGGCGCCGTTTTCGCCTAGAAGTCCGTGGATCTCGCCGGCTGCAACATCGAACGACACGTCGGCCAGGGCGTTCACCCCGGGGAAGCTCTTGGAGATCGTCTCGAATCTCAGTCGCGGCACCATCACTCCACCTCCTTCAACACATCGGGATGCCGGCCTTGACGGCCGGCATCGTCGACATTCGTTACTTGGCTGCCTTGGCATCTTCCATCAGCACCGCCCGGACATCGACGCCCGCACCCTGGTATCGGCTGAGATTGTCGGCGGTGATGAGGGCCTGCGGGGTCGCCACCACGCGTGGCAGCTTCTGGCCGGCAACCAGGCGCAGCGCGGCCTCGAGCGCCACTTCGCCGGTCAGGACCGGGAAGCTGTCGACCGTGCCGGTCAGTTCGCCGGCCTTGATCGAAGCGTAGGCGTCAGAGATGCCGTCGGTGCCGAAAACAGCGACCTTGCCCTGGAGGCCTGCGGCTTTCACGGCCTCGACGATGCCGAGGGCCATGCCGTCATTGTTGGCATAGAAGCCGACCAGGTCGGGATGCTGGTTAAGGATGTTGGTCGCAGCATCGTAGGACGTCTGACGATCCCAATTTCCCGGAACGCTGGCGACGACTTCGAACTTGCCGCCTTCGCTGATTGTCGATTTGAAACCGTCGGTGCGTTGCACCGCCGCATAGACGCCGGCTTGACCTTCAATGATGGCGACCTTACCGCCCTCGGGACGATGCTCGATGAACCATTTGGCCACGCGCACGCCGTTGTCGCGCTGGACGTTACCGACGTAATGCTCGGCCTGCGGAATGACGGCATCGTTGACGTTGACGACCGGAATATTGGCCGCCTTGGCCTGCTCGATGACCGGCTGCAGGTTGGCGTCCGTCTGCGGAGAGACGAGCAAGACGTTATAGCCCTGCGTGATCATGCCCTCGGCGATGGTCAGCTGGCCGAGCTGGTCACCCTCGCTCTGGGCAGCCTGATAAATGACGGGAACGTTGACCTTCTTGCCGAAGGCCGCGTAGCCTTCGCCCAGCGAGCGCCAGTATTCGTTCGTCAGTGTCTTGGAAACGGCACCGGCCTTCGTGCCTTCGGGCAGCTTGGGCAGCGCGCCAAGCTTGGCTTCGAGCTGCGACCAGTCCATACGGTCCTTTTCGGTATCGGAATTGAGGGGCGCGAGTTCCTGCGCGACGGCCGCGCCGAACAGGAGGCTGGCGGCAATGCCGGCAGCAAGGGTCGTCTTCAAAAAGGTCGTCATCGGTTCCTCCCGGATAGGGTCGATCGGCACGCCTCCGGCATGCCTTGGGTTCAAGGGTCGTAGAAATTCAGGGTATGTTGACGGTCAGGCAGTTCAGCCGAGCATGAGTTCCTGGACAACCGCCTGCGCAGAGACTGCATCCTGTCGGTCAATCGCCCCGGAGAGACGATTGTCCTGCTCGAGGCGATCCACCACCGTCAGCATCCGCTTGACGGTCTGGATGTTCACCTCGCATTCGTGGACCGGATCGAGACCGGTCATATCGGGGAACGTGTCGAAATAGATCGCGCCGTCATAACCGTCCTTGCGGATCTGGCGTAGCAGCTCGATCGTCTGCTGGGTATGCACCGCGCCGACCATCAGACCGTCGTCGCGTTTGGCATAGCCGTCATTGAGATGAACACCCAGAACGCGGCTGTAGCGGGCAATGAGAGCTGCGGCAAATGCCGGCTGCTCGTCGGCATAGAGCACATGGGCAAAGTCCAGCGTGACGCCGAGATTGGGCATATCGACATCCTTGATCGCCAGGAGCGTGGTCGCGCAGTCGGGCATCAGGCTGTAGGAGCGTGGCTCGTTCGGCTTGTATTCGATGCTGATCTCGCAGTCGGGATCATGCATGCAAACTTCACGAATTCCGTCTATTTCGTGTTGCCAAAGCGTATGGTAGTCCGCCTGAAAGGCATAATCGAAACCATCCTGTCCAAGCCAGATCGTCATCAGCTTGCTGCCGGCGGCGCGGGCCGAGTCGATGCCCTTCTTGGAGAGATCGATCGCTTCGCGGCGAACTGCCGGATCGGGGTTGGTGAAAGCGCCGATTTTGAAGGCCGGATTGGTATAATAGCGCATGGCGAAGCCGTTGATGGCTAGGCCGAGATCACCGATCTGACGCGCCAGGACGGCCGGATCGTCGGCCACATGGTCAGGATAATTGAGATCGAGATCGGTTAGACCATCGACCTTGGCAGCGCGCGTCGCCATTTGCAGGACGGTCGGCTTGCCGGAAAGCTCCGGCCATTCGGCCGTTGGCTTCGAGGCAAAAGAATTAAGGCGGGTGGCGAATTTCAATTGGGTCACGGCTTTGGCTCACTTCAGTCGCTATGCACACTACTTCACAGAATAATTTATATTTGTAAAGTTATAAGTGTTGTGCAATGCGTCAATTCGTTGTGGGCCGCGTCGGAGATATCTGCTTCCGCCCTTGCCTCCCTCGCCAAAGCACCGGCGTGCGGAAACCCGCCGCCGGTATTGACAGCCTTGGCTGGATGGAATTCGAAAGGGCCCCAAATGGGTCGCCTGTACGGCAGGATGTCGGCGTCAGCCGGCCATTACGGCCTCGATCTCGGCAAGCGAGGGCATGGCAGGGGCCGTCCCGCGTCTCGTCACGGCGATGCCGGCAGTGGCGCAGCCGAAGCGGACAGCATCGAGCGGCGGCGCGCCTCGCGCAAGTGCTGCTGCAAAGCCGCCGACGAAGGCATCGCCGGCGCCGGTCGTATCGATGACCGGGCCGCAGGAGACGGCTGGCACATGAGCCGACTGCCCGGCATTGTGAAACAACACGCCGCGGGCGCCGAGCGTGATGACCGCCGCACCCACTCCCTGCGCCAAAAACACGTCAGCTGCGCGTTTCGCATCGTCCAGCGTTTCGATCGGAAAGCCGACCAGGGCCGCGGCTTCTGTCTCGTTCGGGATGATATAGTCGCAGAGCCGGTAGATCTCCGCTGGAAAGGCGCCCGCGGGTGCGGGGTTGAAAATCGTGGTGACACCGGCCTTCCTTGCAATATCAAGCGCCCGATGGGCCGCGGGTGCAGGCTGTTCCAGTTGGGTGATGAACACTGCGGATTGCTCGATCGTCTCGCGCGCTCCCTCGACATCCTCGATGCCGATCGTGCCGGCTGCCCCGGCATAGACGATGATAGCGTTGTCGCCGGTGCGGTCGTTGACATAGATGAAGGCGGCCCCTGTCGGCTTGTCGTCCATGACGGTCAGCTTCGCCGTCACGCCGGCATGCTCATAGGTCTTGAGCGCCAGATCGCCGAATGTGTCGCGACCGATCTTCGAAATGAAGGACACGTCGGCTCCGGCACGCGCGGCAGCCACCGCCTGATTGGATCCCTTACCGCCTGGACCGACGGAGAAGCCGCTGCCGGCGATGGTTTCGCCCAGGGCCGGCATGCGCGGCGCGAGATAGGCGGTGTCGGCGACAAAAATGCCGAGAATGGAAATTCCGGTTCTCATGGCTGACACCTCACACGCCAGCAGGTGGGATGACGCCCTTGGTGAACAGGAAGCAGCCATAGAACCGCGTCTCGCCGGTCGAGATTACACAATAGGCCTTCTTGGCGAGATCGTAGAAGGCGAAGCGCTCGATGCCGTACATGGGCGAAGGTTTGCCTTCCGCCCGGTCGATCTCCGCCTGCACCTCGCTTTGCACCGCCGGCATCTCCCCCGGCGCGCCCATGACTTCCATGCGGCCGGCGGAATTCTGGAGCGGTGTGTCGAGTGGCAGCACCGAGAGGATCGCACGGATCGCCTGCGGTGCCGAGAGATTGGCCATGCTGAGCGACCTGCCGATCACCGTCTGGCGGGCCACGCTGTCGCTCGGGAAATTGGTATCGGACACAACAAGCGTGTCCCCATGCCCCATGGAGCGCAAGGCGTGCAGCACGTCTGCATTGAGCGCCGGGTCAAGATTTTTGAGCATTAAAAATATCCTCCTCGTGCCTTTATTTGACGGCGCCCGCCGTCAGGCCCTTCACAATGTAACGCTCCAGGAAAATGCCGACGAGCACCAGCGGCATGATCGCCGCCGTAGCGATGGCGGCCATCGACCACCAGTTGATCCCCTGCGACCCCGTCTGGCTTGCCACCATCACCGGCAGCGTTTTTGCATTCGAACTCGTCAACAGCGCCGCAAAGAAATATTCGTTCCAGCAAAGAATGACCGAAAGGATGAAAGCTGCCACCATCCCGGGCAGTGCGATCGGCAGGACGATCCTTAGGAAAGCACCCCAGATCGAGCAGCCGTCAACCAGCGCCGCCTGTTCCAGCTCGACCGGGATGGTGTCGAACTGGTCGCGCATAATCCATATCACGATCGGCAGCACCATCAGTGTGTAGATAAGAATGAGGCCGATCAGCGTATCGAGCAGCATCAGGTGTTTGTAGAGAACCAGGAACGGCATAGCGAGCACGACCGGCGGCAGGATCAACTGCGACAGGAAGAAGAAGGAAATGTCCTTGTTCGCCATCCAAAGGAATTTATAGGAGAACCGGCTGAGCCCATAGGCCGCCAGCGATCCGATGAGCACCGCCAGGAACGACGCCCCCGCTGACGCCACGATGCTGTTGAGAAAGCGACGGATGAACTCGTCGCGCACAGTCGATGGCGCCAAGATCGTATCCGGCGAGAGGCCGAGCGAGCGCCAGCCTTTCCAGTCCGGCGCAAAGTCCACGAACGGGATCAGATGCCCCTGCGTCACGTTGACCGCTGTCTTGAACGAGGTCGTGATCGTCCAGTAGATCGGAAAGAGCGAGATGAAGGCCCAGAAGACCAGAGCCGCATAGATCAGCAGGCTGTTGGTCAGGAATTGCGGGCGCCGCGACCAGAGGCTCCCCCGCCTATCGGATGTTTCAGCGATGATCGCCATGGGCTTCGCCTCAATTTTCACGTTGCATCCATCGGCTCGCCCCTTTCAGGATGAGCGCGACGAAGATGATGATGATGACGAGATAGAATTCCGCAAGCATGGTGCCGTAGCCGACATTGGAACGGTCACGATATTCGCGGAAAATGAAGCTCGACACGGTATCCGTCGCCCCGCCCGGTCCGCCAGCGGTGACGTTGATGACGATATCGGCGAGCTTCAGCTGGAAGATGATGCGCAGGATGATGACCGTCATGCTGACCGGAAGCATCAGCGGAAAGGTGATCTCCTTGAAACTCTGCCAGCCGGACGCTCCATCCACTTTCGCCGCCTCCTTGATTTCGGAAGGAAGCGCCTGAAGGCCGGCGAGCAGCAGGATCATCATGAACGGGATCGACACCCAGGCATCCATCGCCATGATCGAGGTGCGCGCGAGCCACGGCGTCGAGAAGAATGCCGGATTGTCCCAGCCGAGATGGCGCGCAAGGGTCGCCGCCGGGCCGAACCGGTATTCCATGAGTGATTTTCCAATCATCCAGCTGACGGCCACCGGGCTCAGCATCAGCGGCAGGAGAAAGGCAACACGGAAGAATTTGCGCGCCTTGATCTCGGCGTTGAGCAGCAGCGCCAGCCCGAAGGCAATGACATATTGAACGAGGACCGACAGAACATAATAGACCATGTTCAGCAGCGCGTTCCAGAAATACCGGTCCGCGAACAAAGTGCGTAGATTGTCGAGCCCGTTGAAGCGTCGGCCGGCCGCCGCGCTCAGGTTCCAATCCGTGAAAGCGATATAAAGCCCGAAGACGGTGGGGAAAACCACCATGGCGACGGTGAAGAGCACGGCAGGAAGCACGAAAACCGCGCGCTGCCCCGCCTCACCGCGGATCATCACCTGGCTCGCACACAGTGCCACCGCCCAGACGATATAGGCAAACAGCAGCGGTCGCCAGCTGACGAGGCCGAGCGCCGTGACCCCGCTCGCATCGAGGATCTGGAGAATGAGGACGGCGAACAACAAGATGGTCGCAGCGAAGAGCAGCAGCCGACCGCGCCTGGCGGCGGCGCGCTGGACCGTCGCGCCCTCCACAGGGCTGACGGCTGGGGTAATCGTATGCGACATAGGCAAGACCCTTGAGGCAGAAAGGCGTGCGGAACCGGGCAACGGTTCAGGCGGCACGACTTTGTGCCGCCTGAGATCATGGACGAGACATCCGAAGATGTCCGTCGTATATCAGGCCCCGAGCGAGGCCTTGTAGAGCGCAAGCTGCTTGTCGCGGCCGAGCTGATCGGTGATCTTCTCCCAGGCGGCAGCGATCGCATCGGCGCCGGCCTGTGCGGTCACCTGTCCGGCGAAAACCTTGGCCAGTTCGTCTTCCGCGACGCTGTAATACTGGAAGATGCCCGGAATGCGCGGCTCGATAGCGGCGTTCGGATGGTTGTAGGAATTCGACTGCGAAGCGAGATAGCCTGAGATAAAGGCTTCGTCATAACCTGCCGACACCCATTCCTTGATGTCGAACTGGCTCTTGCGATAGCACTGGAAGCCGGACGGATAGGCCGCCGTCCAGAGTGCCAGATCCTTGCCGCCGAGATGGGCTGCAGCACTCCAGGCCGCTTTCTTCTTTTTCTCGTCGCTATCGACCCGGGCCATCACATAGACGCCCCAGCCCAGATAGGCCATGTTCGGCGCATGGTTCGGGCCGCTGGCAAGCTTTTCCCACTGGCCGGTCTTCGAATTATAGACATCGTCCGATCCCGGAAGGATGTCGAAGCCGATGGTGTCGCCAACGACCGAGCTGTCGCTGGTGCGCGCGCTTGCACCCACGTCTCCCCACCAGGAGACCATGGAACCAGTGCCGGCCAGAAATTGCTGGAAAGCTGTCGTGCCCGGATCGGCGTTGAGCTGATCGCCCGCTTCCGATGGCAGGGCGTCGATGACGTCCTGAATCGCCCGGACCCATGCCGGGTTGTTGATGCGCGGCTTCATCGTGTCGGTGTCGAACAACCAGGCCTTGTCATCGGGATGCTTGGCATAGGCCGTGGCGCGGCTGCCGAGGAAGTAGAAGCCGAAACCGCCCCAAGCCTTGGGTGCGTCGAGATAGCCGACCGCTTCCATGCCGCCGATGGTCTTGCCCTTGAGGAATTTGGTGACCTCCTGAACCTTCTGCCAGGTCTTCGGAACGCCCCACTCGCCCTCGTGGCCTTCGTCCTTCCAGGCCTTCGCCAGGTCGGCATCGGCGAAGTAGTCGGTGCGGTAGTTGAAGTTGTGGCAATCGCCATCGACCGAGACGCGGTAGGTCTTGCCGTCCCAGGTACCAACCGGCGCCTTGAGGTAGTCGACATAGTCGTCCATATCGATCTGGGTCTTGACCCAGTCCGGCATCTCCGACGCCAGCCCCTTGCCGCAGACATCCCCCTCGAACGGCGCACCCATCTCGAGCAGGTCGAAATCGACCGTACCCGTTGCGATCGCCTGCTGCAGGCGTGGATTGTAGTCGGCCTGCGCGAGGTCGATCCAGGTGATCTTGGCGCCGGTATAATCTTCCCAAGGCTTGAGGAAGCCGCGGAACAGAACGTTATGCAGGTTCTGGTTATTCAGGCCCATGAAGGACAGCTCGACGCCGGCGAACTCGCCCTGCTTGACGCTCTTCTTCGTCGCTTCCAGGCACATCTCGCCAACCTTCTGCCAGTCGGCATCCGTCGGCGAGCCTTTGCCGACACCCGGCACCTGCAAGATCTGGCTGCGCAAGGATGCATCCTGCGCAAAGGCCGTTCCGAATGGACCGAGCATGGCGCTTCCTGCTGCGACCGCACCGAGGCTTGCACTGGTCTTCAGGATGGCGCGCCGGCTCAGGCCGATCGCCATCATTCTCTCGAAATCACTGACTTTCATATGGGTCTCCTCCCGTTGATAAACCGCCACGGTTGTGGCTGCCGGCGCTCCCTCCTCGAAGCGACAGCAAGAACTCTCAGATAAGCCTCAGTCCGCTCTCTCCGTCAAACAGATGGACGAGGGCTGCGTTCGGCGTCATCGCGATCACGTGGTCCGAGGGCTCCTCGACGCGGTCGCGAAAGACGCCGATGATCTTCTGTTGCCCAAGCTTTGCAAAGACCTGTGTTTCCGATCCCGTCGATTCAACGACCGTCACATGCGCGCTGACCGAGCCGCCAAGCGTGAAGTGCTCGGGCCGAATGCCGTAAAAGGCTGGCCGCCCGTCCGAGCCCGCAGGCGCGCGGTGGAGCGGCAGCCGAATACCCTCATCCGTCTCGAAGAACGGCTCGGCGGAAGCGCGGATGTGGCCCTTGATCAGGTTCATCGACGGCGAACCGATGAAACCGGCGACGAAGGTGTTGGCAGGCGTATCGTAAAGCGTCAGCGGCGAACCGATTTGCTCGACACGTCCGTCGCGCAGCACCACGATCCGGTCGGCCATGGTCATGGCCTCCACCTGATCATGCGTCACGTAGATCATCGTCGTTGCCAGCCGGCGCTGCAACTCCTTGATCTCGGCGCGCATCTGCACGCGCAGCTTGGCATCAAGGTTAGAGAGTGGCTCGTCAAACAGGAATACCTTGGGATCGCGCACGATCGCCCTTCCCATCGCTACGCGCTGACGCTGGCCTCCAGAAAGCTGGCGGGGATAGCGGGCAAGATACGGCACCAGATCAAGGATCTCGGCCGCCTTGCGCACCCGCCCCTCGATATCGGCCTTCGTCTCACCGCGCATCTTCAGCGCGAAGCCCATATTCTGCGCCACCGTCTTGTGCGGATAGAGCGCATAGCTCTGAAATACCATGGCGATATCGCGGTCCTTCGGCGGCAGGTCGTTGACCACCTTGCCGTCGATCCGGATGTCACCGAAGGTTATCGGTTCGAGGCCGGCGACCATGCGCAGCAGCGTCGATTTTCCGCAACCCGACGGCCCCACCAGAACGACGAACTCGCCGTCGGGGATTTCGACGGAAACGCCATGGATCACCGTCAGGCTTCCATAGGCCTTACCGACATTGACGATATTCATCGATGCCAAATATGATCCTCCTCCAACGGCGTCGCGCACTCCTCGCGACGTTTGATCGACCTTCCTGCAAAGCGGCGGCAGGTAGAGCGCTCAGCTGCACCCGCCGCCCCTATCCTGGGAGGACGTCATCCGCACCGATAACTTCACACATTGAATTACCGTTGTAAAGTAATCCATTGCAGAATTCTCAGATATTTCTCGTTTTCGTTCTCGCGACGACTTGACTAACCATAAGCATCATCGGATATGTGCAGTGCTTTTGTCCAAAAATATAAACGAAGCATTTGAGGCTGAACCCATTTCCAAACATTACGGAATTTGCATAATCTGTAAAGATTAGACCTTTGGACAGGGAGGCACAACATGCTGAGGGGAATCGATCCAGTCTTAAACGCCGAGCTGATGCATGCTTTGATGCTGATGGGGCACGGGGACCAACTGGTCTTGTGCGACGTCAACCACCCTGCCCAGACCATAGCCCGGCATACAACCTACGGCCACCTCATCGACGTTTCCGGCTGCGGCTTGGAGCGTGTCGCCGAAGCTATTCTAACGCTCTTCCCACTGGACACGTTCATCGACGCGCCGGTGAAAAGGATGCAAGTTGTTGGCGACGCCAGCGGACAAATGCCGATTTTCGCGACAATACAAAAAGTCATCGATCGCGCTGAAGATCGGCCTGTTCGGATGGAGGCATTGGAGCGTTTCGCATTTTACGAAGCAGCGAAAAAATCCTTTGCGATCGTCAGAACCTCCGACCCAGGGCCCTATGGTTGCTTCATTTTCAGCAAAGGTGTCATCTAATCTTTGACTGCGAAATTGGTCCGAGACGCTTGCGTTTCGGCGACCGGTACGGCTTCGGCTGCCTGCCTGCGTCGTCGCAGACCAGGACTGAATGAATTAGAGCCGTGAAGCGCTTCGTGGAGACGACGCCAGAGCGACCGGCCGTTGAGCGAGCGGTCGCTTTAACGGCCTCACATGTGTTCAGGACTGATTTGGACGCAGAAACGCCAAAAGCATTTTCACCCCAAAACGGCCCGCCCTGGTCTACCGCCGATCGTGAAGGCTCGGTCAAACAGCGCGGACCGTCTTGCTATTTCCAGCTCGTGTAATCGTCGGCGACGCAACCAAGAGGCGCGCGATCCTGACCAAACCGCTTCTTGAGCTGCTCGCATCCCCACTCGTTTAACGGCGCCGGCATGAGATTGTTGATGTCCATGCCAGGCGATTGGAATGGTGTCGTGGCGGTCGTGACGTACCAAAGCCAGAAGCCGACCACACCGACGACGATCAGAAGCAACATACCGAAGAAAACCTGCAACCGCCTCCAGATCGATACCCCCGACTGCTTGGGGTCTTCGATCAAAACCGGCACACTCCGATCGCTTTCTTGCTGGTGCGCGAAAGGTGCTAGAGCCGCGTTGCGCTCATCATCCGTAAGCTTCACGCGCTGCAGACGATCGTCCAGAAGCACTGGCAGGGCAGTATTGCCGTGCCTGACAGCCAGTCCGATCGCTTTGCCATTGGCTTCCCCGACGATCAGAGGCTCTTCTCCATTCTTCATGCGCGTGTAAGCCGATCGCCCCGTTTTGTCGTTGGCAATCTTGTCATTGTAGGTGATGGAAAGGACGCCGCGTCTGCGGTCGAATGCGGTGACCTCGACCGGAACGGGGGTCAGCATGGCAGGCCGAAGCAATTGGCCCTTGACCCACCAGATGCGGATGGCGAGAAAAATCATCCCCAGGCCCATGCCGCCAAACAGTAGCGCGAACACGGTGAGCGTGATGATCCGGTTCCAGAGCATGTCCAGACCCAAGCTCATCGTCGCAAGTTCCGGATGATCGGCTGATATCACAAGACCGGTTTCGTAGTCGCCAGTATGGAAATCGACGAACATGACCTCGACTTCGGTGTCGTAGTCTCGTCCGCCGTAGCTGTAGACAAGGCGTGCCTCGCAATCGGTAAAGACTGCCTTGCGTGTCGTGCATCGCCCGTTTTGCACGTCGCCATTTTCCAGCGTCAAAGGGTTCTGGCTGATCTGGAAATCGCGGATTACGCCTGGTGCTTCCGAGACGAATAGAAAGACAGCCAGTGCCAGGATGATGGGCGTTGACCAGAAATAAGCATTCGGGGTGGAGATGACGTTGCGCGCCAACGAGAGCGGGCGACTAGGAAGAACAAGCGAAGACAATGGCGTAGGTCCCCTCATGTGGCAGCGCAGTGCGCTGGGAAAGCTTCAGACAGCGACCGATAACGAACGAGCGGAGTTGACGTCATTCCGGCCGCTTGCACAATCCCATTGTGCGAAACTCATCTACAGCCTGAGACAGGCGATCGGCAATCCCTTTCAGCACGCGTGGGTAGTATTGGCATGGTGATCTCTTCGGCAAGGGCCGGTGGTCTTGTTCCGCGTCGAGCAAAACCGCTGCGCACTTTTACCGGAATTGCCCTACAGCCGATTGGCGCGCAACAAAGTGTCCCGCGACAGATATCCCGCAAGCGTGCCATCGGCGGCTCGGACATGCAGGCCCGGCATCTCACCGGAGAGGATGAGCGCCAAGGCGTCGTGAACCGTGGCGTCAGCGGCGATCTCGGCATCGCCGTTGGACGGTTCCGGCGTGGTCATGATCGTCGATACGGCAATCAAGCTCAGCCTTTTTATGGCTCGGTCAGGGCCGAGGAAACTCTCGACGAATTCATTGACGGGACGCGCAAGGATCTCCTGCGGGCTATCATATTGAAGGAGGCGGCCATCCCGCATGATCGCGATGCGATCGCCCATCTTGATTGCCTCATCGAGGTCATGCGTGACGATGACGACGGTCTTCTTCACCTTCCTGAGAATATCGCGGAATTCGTCCTGAAGCCGGACGCGGGTGATCGGATCAATCGCGCCGAACGGTTCGTCCATCAGCATGATCGCCGGATCGGCGGCGAGAGCGCGCGCAAAACCGACGCGCTGACGCTGCCCGCCTGACAATTCGTGCGGAAGACGCTGTCGCATAATGGCCGGATCGAGCCCCACGAGATCCAGGAGCTCGTCGACGCGGCGATCGCTGCGCGCCTTTTCCCAACCGAGAAGCCGCGGGACAGTCGCGACATTGCGTGCGATCGACATATGCGGAAACAGACCAACCTGCTGGATGACATAGCCGATGCTGCGGCGCAGCTCTTTCTGATCGACCCGGGCGATATCCCTGCCATCGACCAGCACCCGTCCCGCCGTGGGCGTCTCCAACTGATTGATCATGCGCATGGTCGTGGTCTTGCCGCAGCCCGAAGGACCGATCAGGGCAACCGTCGTACCGGTCTCGATCATGAGATCGAGATTATCGACCGCATGCTGGCCGCTTCCGTCGTAATTCTTCGTAACATGATCGAGATGAATCATCCTGATATCCGCTTTCGGCCGCTTAGCGCCGTTGAGTGAAGACGCGCTCCAGGGCGCCGAACGCCAATTCCGCAAAGATTGCGAGCAGGGCAATCGGGACCGCTCCGACGAGAAGGCGCGGCATGTTCATGATCGCAATGCCGGCATTGATGAAATCGCCAAGTCCGCCGCCGCCGATGAAGGAGGCGAGTGCCGCCCCGCCGATGACCTGGATGGCGCTCGTCCTGACGCCTGACAGAATCGCGGGAACGGCCAGAGGAAGTTCGATCTCCCACAGCATCTGCCCGGCGCTCATCCCCATTCCATCTGCCGCATCGATCACCGAGGCGTCGATCTCGCGAATGCCGATGATCGTGTTCAACAGCAGCGGCGGCACGGCAAGGACGATGAGGGCGATCACCGACGGCAACAATCCGATGCCGAGGAAAGGCATCGTCGCCGACAGGATCGCAAGGCTCGGTATGGAGCGCAAGGCGCCGGCGATATTGACCACTGCAAAGGCGGCGCGGGGTGCCCGTGCGACGGCAAATCCGAGCGGCACGGCAATGACAAAAGCGATGCCGAGCGACAGGATGCACATCAGAAGATGGCGATTGAAAGCGTTGAAGAAGGTGCCGGAGTTGTTGAATATCCAGCTGAATGCATCGATCATGATCATGCCGCTTTACCTCCACTGCGCCGGCGCAGCAGCTTTTCGAACGATGCAAAACAGTAGTCGGCAAAGAGCGCCAGAAATGACGTCAACAGCCCGCCTGCGATGATCTTTTCAGGAAACCGCTGGTCGATGCCTTCGAAAATGATGACGCCGAGCCCGCCGGCATTGATATAGGCGGCAACGGTCGCGATGCCGATCACTGTTACCACGGCAATGCGGATGCCGCCGACAATATAGGGCATCGCCAGCGGCAGCTCGACTTCCCAGATCCGCCGCGCCGTGCCGTAGCCCATGCCGTCGGCAGCTTCGAGTATGTCACGCGGAATAGCCTGAAATCCCATGCCGATATTGCGGATCAGGATCATCAGCGAATAGGCGGCAAGACCTGTTATAGCGGGCGCCGCCCCGATACCCATGATCGGAATGAGAAGCGCAAACAGCGCCAGGCTGGGCACGGCGAACAGGATACCGGTGAAGATGATGATAACCGCGAAGCTCCGCGGTCGCCTTGCCGCCCATATCCCGACGATCAGCGAGATCACCAAGGCAATGCCGACCGAGGAAAACACGAGATACAGGTGCTCCAACAGCGCCTCGAATAGCCGATCGAGGTGTTTAGGGACCCATTTCATCGTCGAGACCTCCGCGTCCGGACTCTCGTTCGCCTGTCTACCATGAGACCCCCAATCTGCGATCGGCGTCGTCGGCTCTTTGCGGCAGGACATCGTAGGCGGACGGAACGACCGCCGAAAATCGTCCGAGGCCGAGCCGTTCCAAAACCGCCGCTCCCTCAGGCGTTTCATGCAGCGTCACGAGGCTCTGCCGTAACGCCATGGCGATGTCTGCGGGCAATGTTTGCGCGGCCACCAGTAGCGGCGCGGGAAGCGGATCGGTCGTCGCCAGAATACGAAGACCATCGATTTCCTCGCGTTCGTGCATCGACAACAATTGGAAGGCATAAGCGTCAATCGCGCCCGCATCGATCCTGCCATCCTTGAGGGCTGCGACGATGCCTGAGGGGTTGAGCAGTGGTCCGACCGTCGTGCTCTTCATCGTGCCCGCAAATCGGCCGGCAAGGTAGGAGCGTGCCGCATGGTAGCCCGATTGGGAATCGCGCACGGTCCAGCCCCAGCGTGCCGCAGCGAGATCCGCCACCGCGTTCACCGGCCCGGTGGAGGCAACGAGGATGTGGCTGGCATAGAGGGGCTGGTCCAAAGACCATGCCTCGCTCGAGACAGGTGCGGCAAGCACCGTCGGTCGCGCAGCCTCAGGCATGCGCGAAAACGGATAACCGCACATGAAGACCGCGCCCATGTCCGGTCTCGCCCACAATTCCGACAGCGGGGCTGGTGCTGCATGAGCAATGATCTCGAGTTCAATGCCGGACCGCAGGCTGACCTGCGCAAACAGCGCATCCCACAGGCCGCGAATGCGCGGGCTGAGATTATACATTCTCGAACAGGCGACCGGCTTGGACATCACCATGGCAATTATGCGAACCGCAGCCGCTGGCCGATATTCATCTCTCTCGCCTTGTCGACCATGGCGGCGCCGAGCGCCACGTCGGTCGTGCTGAGGCCGCGATGCCAGAACAGGATCGTCTCCTCGTCACTTTCGCGGCCGGGTTTCATGCCGCAGACGATCTGGCCGATTTCGGCATACAAATTCTCGGCCGTCACTTTGCCCTCGTCGACGTGACGGCGAAGCGCTCCGAACGGTTTGCCGGGGCCGCATTGCCCCCAATCGTCGACGACGACCTTGTCCATGATGTCGGTGAGATCGAATTCGAGCGCGCTCATCGTGCCATAGGGCACGACGAAGGCTCCCTTCTTCACCCATTCCGTCTTGAACAGCGGCGCTGGTTCCGGCAGGCGGCTGGCCTCGACCATGATGTCGGCGCCCTTGAGGCAATCCTGCCAATTGTCGGTGACGATGATCTTCTTGCCGAGATCCGCCTCAAGACGCTTTGCGAAGGCATCGCGACTTTCCGGGCGGCGCGAATGCACGCGGATTTCATCGAAGTCGAAGAGATGATCGAGAAGGCGGACATTCCAGTAGGAGGTTCCGCGCGCACCGATATGGCCGAGAATCTTGCTGTTCTTGCGGGCGAGATATTTTGCGCCAAGGGCAGTCACGGCGCCGGTGCGCATGTCGGTGATAGCAGTTGCGTCGATGATGGCCTTCGGCACGCCCGTGTTCGGGTCGAACAGGTTGAGGACCGCAAGCTCCGAGGGCAGATCGACCTTATAGTTGTCGACGAAGTCACCGACAACTTTGACGCCGGCATAGTTCAGCGCTTTGACATAGCCGCGAAGCACGTTGAAATGGCCTTTGTCGGAGCTCTCTGGCACAAGATGGACGCGCGGCTCGATGACGGTTTCGCCCCTGCCCTGCGCATCCAGCGCCTTCGACACTGCATCGAGAATCTCGTCATTCGTCAACGCCAGCGCCTTGGCATCAAGGGCGTTGAGATAATCGATCCAGATTTCCTGCATTTCCCGCTTCTCCACATTCCTGTCCGGCTGCTGAGCGGACGGATTTTCGAACAGACACCGTGAAAAGATCGCCACGCCAGGTCGCGGCCGGATCGATATCCGGCCGCGGGGCATGACAATCATTTCGGCAGCAGGCCGTTTTCCTTGAGGAAATCGACCGCCACGTCCTTGGCTTCCTCGTGGTCGGTCTCGACCTTGGCATTGAGGACCCGCATTTTCTCGTTATCGAGATGGGTGCCGACCGCTTCCAGCAGTTCGGCAACTTTCGGATTGGCCTTCAGCACGTCCTGGCGGACAACTGGGGCCACGTAGTAGGGCGGAAACAGACCCTTGTCGTCTGCCAGCGGCACGAGGTTCTTCGAGCCGATCTGCCAGTCGGTCGCTGCACCGTTGGCGACGTCGATGTCCTTTTGGTCCAGTGCATCATAACGAAGACCAAGCTTGGCAAACTGCTTGAACTCCTTGAACTCGGCATCGTAGACGCGCTTCAGGCCGGGCAGGCCATCGGCGCGATCGGGAAATTCAGCACCGCCGCCGAAGACCAGGGTCTTGGAAACCTTGGCGAGATCCGACAGGCTCTTCAGATTGTTGGCCTGCGCCGTTTCCTGCCGAACGACGATGACGTAGCCGTTGTTGATGCCGCTCGGCTTCAGCCATGTGAGGTTGAACTGCTTGGCGTAGAAGTCCTTGACCTCAGTGTAGACCTTGTCGGCATCGGTCGACATCTCGCCCTTGACGACAGAAGCGAGCGCCGTGCCGGTATATTCCGGATAGAGATCGATCTCGCCGGCCACCAATGCCTGGTGAGCAATCAGCGTGCCGCCGAGATTGATCTTGCGCTCGACGGTGATGCCGGCATTTTCCAAAACGGCGGCGTACATTTCGGCGAGGATAAACTGCTCGGTGAAATTCTTGCTGCCGACCTTGATGGTCTCTGCGGATGCAGGCTGGAACATGGCGGCTGCCATGATGCCCGCTGCAAAGATGCCTTTTGTCCAATTTTTCATAACCATTCCCTCTTGTTGACTTTTCAATGAACGAACCGACGGCATTCCCCAGAATGACCGCCGGCATGACCGGTCAGTGCCCTGCCCTTCTTGCCGGGGCAGTGGCGAACCGGGCTTATTGCGGGCCGAGCCCGATCAATGCGGCAATCGTCGCAAAATCCGGCCCTTGTGCGCGATCCTCTTCGAGCGCCGGGACGTGGGAGCGGACGAAAGCATAGGCTTCCGCCGATCCCTTGCCCAATTCGCCTGAGACCCCTCGCAGCTCGACGGCCTGTACCGAGGCGATCAGTTCGATGGCAGTGAGATAACGCAGGCGCTCGACGATCGCCTGCGTCTTTGCCAAAACGCTCGGAGCCATCGACGCCTGGTCTTCGACGCCATCGGCAACAGGAATGGGCGAAAGCGAAACCGGCATGGCCAGATGGCGGATTTCGGCCTCCATGGCCGAGACGGTCTTTTGCACGGTCGCAAAGCCGGTGCGGCTCTGGCCCATCGCGGTCAGGAAGCGCGGGAGGTCGGACATGGCAGGCGACATGATCTTCATGATCCGATAGGCGGTGCCTGCCGCGCAATGCGCCATGGCCTGCCCCAGCCTTTCCCAGGCGAGCACAAACGCGGTCATGTCAAAATTGCCGTGTGAAAGAATGACGCCCTCGGATGCAATCACGACAGGATTGTCGCTGGAACTGACGAGCTCAATCTCGGTCGCCTGCCTTGCCTCGTCGATCGCATGCCTCAAAGCACCCCAGACCTGCGGCGTGCAACGGTAGCTCAAAGGATCCTGGAGACGTCTTGCTGCATCGGCGGCAAGCAAGGAGCTGCCCGAAAGCAGCTCCATCAGTTGAGCGGCGACACGGCGTTGCCCGAAGGCGGGTCTTGCAGCCAGAGCGCGATCGTCGAAGACGCTGACATTGGCCCGGAACGCTTCGAAATTAACGGCAATCGCCTTCAGGGACCAATCGAAGAGCCGCTCGATATCCTCAAGCGCCAGGCAGGCAAGGCCGATGGAGAGACTGTTGGCCACGACAAGCGCATGCCCGTCCTTCGGCGCCAATTCGAGTTGTTTCAGGCCGGCCCTTT
>Ga0102591_1002213_pt1 | contig 22024 bp, 20 predicted proteins | sample AraplaCol_mCL_r2_2_FD_76860 | JGI IMG/M metagenome (GOLD analysis project Ga0102591, IMG submission 76860) | Arabidopsis root microbial communities from North Carolina, USA - plate scrape MF_Col_mCL_r2 (SPADES assembly) (version 2) | ecosystem: Host-associated > Plants > Roots > Endosphere... | reverse complement strand
CCAGACTGCGATCACAACCTCCTGTATCTTTCGCTTTATCGTTCGATCGCTGTCGAGGTATTGCAGCTTGATGAGTTGCTGGGTGATCGTGCTGCCACCCTCCACCACCGAGCCAGCCTCCAAATTCCGGAGAAACGCCCTCCCGATCCCTCTTGGATCGACGCCGAAATGATCCATGAACCGGCGGTCCTCAATTGAAAGGACGGCATCGATCAGCCGCGGTGGGAACTGGTGGTATTGCGCATATGGCCCTTGATAAGGTCCCTGCCTTACGAGCGGCGCACCGTCGGCGGTTTCCAGCACAACGATAGGCTTTAACGTCCCGTCACGGATCTCGCTCCAGGGCACGTCCTTTAGTGCCCACACCAGCACGCTGCATACGAGGAGGCAGACAAGCAAGGCCGACCCCATAGCGAATTTCCACCAGTTCGCCGGAAGCCATCGGCGTCGGCGACTTTCGCGCGGCTTGGAATCCCGATCGCGAATGCCGCGCCCGGCTCTGGCCAGAGCAGTCGTCATCCATTTGGCGGGAGCTGATATGGTTACCAGCCGCATCGACCTCCTTAGCTTCGTTCTCAAAAACGAAGCCATCGTCTTGGTCTTCGCCAACGCAGAACTTGCCTTCAAATCGTGGCGCAGCGCACGTAATAGATTGCTCGCAGCCTTTCGAGTTTGCACGAAGGTTCCGTGGGGGAGTTGCGGATTGTCGCCTTGGGTGATTCCTGGCGAATCCGAGGCGGCCGCTTGCGTCGCTGAATCTGCTGGCTGATTGCGACCCGTGCTCGAGTTGCCAACGCTTTCGCCTGAGGATTCGGGAGGATTGGGCATTGGTTACCGCTAAAAGGCCAACGTGGCATGAACTTTATAGCCGGGCGATGCCGAGTGTTCTACCGTAAAAGGTCCCATAGGCTTCTGTATGAAACGAAGCCGGCTCTCATTCGCGCGGTCATCGACGAAGTTCGAGACTGCCGTCGCCGCTATAGTCATACGAATACCAGTACCGCGATCACCGCCACGGCCGACGTAACGCGTGCTCCGGTGAAGACTGTGGCCACTGAGAAGTCCGGCCTGTCTGAATGTGTTTGATTTACTCGGCAGCGCCAAGGACGGCCATCAACCCCGCCCCGATCCAACATACGAGCGCTAAACGAACCTGCCTCTTGCGCTCCAGTTCCCGTTCTGTCGCCCTCTGTGCGAAATCGAACACTTGTGAGACAACTGGGGACGATTTTCGCCGATCCGCTGATCACTTCTCGCAAAGTTTGGCCAAGTTCTTCTCCAAACTTCGCCGCAGGGCGCCAGAGATTTCAGTCTCCAGTCCTTTGACGATGTCGCCGAACCGGCCACCGGTCTTCACGATCTCGATGGAGGTATCTGTCATTTTGCAGGTCGCCAGGTCGACCTTCAGACGAACCGCGGCTGTCGCTGAAAACCCTCCTTCGACCAGCGCTTCGGCTGAGGTCTTGCAAGCAAGAGTGCCCCGGGCGCTCGCCTCCGCGGTGTCGCCATTCACCGACAATTCCAGGTTCTCGATCTTCACGGCATCGAGCTTGTCGATGCCGACCTCCACACTGATGCCGAATTTCGACACCTTGGCCTTCAAAGACCTGCATGGCTGCGCGTCTCCGATGGCCCTCTCCAAGGCATTCGGTGCCTGGGCGTTGGCGAAGGAGCATGGCTGGAGGAGAAAGGCTCCTGCCGCCAGCAGGCCCAAACAGTTCCACATCGCTTTCTCCGATCTCACCGCGTTTTCCATGGATGCATCGTAACCGTATCCCGCTCCCGCGTTGTTCTCGTCGCCGTGAACTGTGATCGACAATGCGTGGATGAGCAACGGGAGTTTCAGCGCTACCTCCCATGGCGCCATCTGATTGATGCTTCGGTCCGATTGCTGGCGCCAAGTGGCAACTTGTGCTTGGCAAAAGGCCGAACGGCCAGGTCATCCGGAAGACTGGCGTTATGACGATCGTGCTCATCGGTGACATCGTCGTTCCCGGCGACGGCATCGCTATCCGGTTTCCCGTTCAACTGTTGGTCCTGCTCGAAGTCGTCTAGGGTCGGGCATCCCGAAAGTAATGCGCATCGACGTTCTAAAGGTGAGCGCCAGTTACTACAGATGATATGCTGGCCTTGTCACGCGGGCGGTAAACTTGCACGCGGAAGGCCGCACAAGACAACAGGTCATCGATGCTGATGATCGAAAACTATCGGACCGGTTTGCCCTGGAATATCATGCGTCGACGCAAGCCCCTGGTGATGGGATTACGTCGCGTCCGATTTTCAGGAGGGTGGCTCTAGATTCGATGCGCCCCGACCCCTAGCGTGCCCGCGCCCGCCTAGTGGGTACCGTCCCTCACCTGAGTTCCCTGCAACTGCTGCAGCGGATCGAAGCCCAGAGGTCGTGGTATCGTCGAAGCCGTCAATTGCGAGAATCCGTTGAGGGCGGCATTGAGGCTTTGACGACTGGCGGACCGGCCGCGAGCCCCTTATACATCACGGCACGACGCATGTGAGGCTGTCCAGGACCCGGTGTGCGACCTCATGAACCGCTTTCCCCACCGCTATTGAGAGCCAGCGCGGAACTGATGCAATCAAGCAAAACCTGTTCGCCAAACGGTTTTGTCAGGCAGCCCACGATGCCCGCGCCCAACGCAGACGCGCGTACGTTCTTTTCCGGAAAGGCGGTGATCAGAACAGTCGGAATGCTCTTGCCTAGCGCGACGAGCCGGCGATGCAGATCGAGCCCGCTCATTCCGGGCATATTGATGTCCGTCACGAGGCAGGCCGTGCGGCGGATATGAGGGAATCTCAAGAAATCATCCGCGGATGAAAAGGTTTCGGCATCAAATCCCATCGACCTCAAGAGCCCCTTGATAGCCTCCCGCATCGACTCGTCGTCGTCGACGATCGCAATCAGAGGTCTCTTGGTTGGCACTGCCGCCTCCCAACTTCGCCGATCAGCATCATGCCGAATTAGCGTTGTGGCGCGCTCGACTGGAAGATTTTAGTATTGAACGGCGACAAAGGCAGCGCAAGCTATACGATCGTATATAGTATCTAAGACTTGTGGAGCGAGCTGGGTATCTTCCCAAAAAGCGCCCGTGCTCCGATTGGAATATTCCGGCGAAGGATTTCTTTTCGATTTTACGCAATGCATGCTCGATCACTCGACACAGCATCGAAAGTGCTTGAGGTTTTCTTGCTTCGCGCCGCCCGATACTTTCGGCACGCGTCCCTTGTGACGGTAGGCGCCGACCTTGTGGCATCGGCACGCCATGGCAGACTCCAGGACGTGCAAGCGCTTTTGGAGACCGCCCGCATCTAGCCTTGTGGCCGAGGTAATTATCGCGCATTCTGGTGTGCGAAGAAAAGCCGCTTCGGCACTAGCGAAGGAGAGAGGAGGAGTGTTCTCATCGCGTGACTGGCACTGCGCTGGTTGGGCTTTGCCCGCTGCTGCTGCGTTGGGGGTGGACAGTATAAATCCCAAGACGTCGACTCACCTTGAGGGCCCTGACGATTGACCGAGGCGCCAGCAACCATCATTGTCATCGATGATGACCCGGAAATCCGCGAGGCGCTTGGCAGTCTGCTGCGTTCCGTCGGCTTTGCCGTCAATCTCCTCGCTTCGGTGGGCGACTTCCTCAGGTCTGAGCGACCCGACGGACCGACCTGTCTCGTGCTCGATGTCCGGCTTCCGGGGCAAAGCGGTCTTGATTTTCAGCTCGAGCTGTCGCGAGAAAATATTCAGCTGCCGATCGTCTTCATCACCGGGCACGGCGACATTCCCATGTCCGTCCAGGCGATGAAAGGGGGCGCGGTCGAGTTCCTGACGAAACCGTTCCGAGACCAGGATTTGCTCGACGCCGTTAACGTCGGCTTGGCACGCGACCGCGTGTGGCTTGAAAATGAAAAGGCATTGGCGACGGTGCGCGCGCGTTTCGATAGCCTGACCCCGCGGGAGCGCGAGGTGATGGCTTTGGTGGTGACCGGAAGGCCCAACAAGCAGATTGCCGGCGATCTAGGCGTGAGCGAGATTACAGTGAAGGTTCACCGCAGCCAGGTCATGCAGAAGATGGGCACCAGATCCCTGCCCGAACTCGCGCGTATGGCTGACAAGCTGATGCTCGCTCCGGGAAAGCCGCAAACGCACTCATAAAGGTCCTGGCCGCGCGTATAGGTCACCCCCACCTCATTGGTTATCGTTCCTTCCTGATGGCCAATAGCCCGGGCGGGAGCCCTGCTCTATTGTGCGCGTTCCTTTCCTCCCATCCTCCCAGGCCGGATCGCCACCGATCGGCCCGCCTTGGCCTCCCACCCCCGCGGGAGGCTTCTTTTTGGCCTCACCCGGCAAGACACTTTCGACTCCAACGAATCGCAACCGACGGCACGACTGAGGCCCAGGACGACTTCGCCGACATGACTCGCTGAGCAGAAGTTCGCTGATGGCTATCGGTGCCGGTATTCCAAAGTATCGCGAAGGCGAAACCACAGTATAATTTCCCGTCGTCCCTTCCGTCGCTAGACTCTGTCCGTTGCCTCCGGAGACAGGTAGCGAATCCCCCCGTTGCTACCCACCAAGCTTCGGCGCTCCCTCCATCCGAAGCTCTGCGGGTCCATGACCCGCCCGACCGCCCAGCAGCCGCTGGGCGGTCTTTCGTAGAGGCGGACCACGCATCGAACGGGCGGGTGGCCGCTCGTTGTTGGGACGAACAGGCGAGATGTGGTAAGAAGATGGCGAAGTGGTCGCGGTCGTCATATGTGCTCGCTTTGGCCAATTTGACGGGACGGATCTCCGAAACGAAAATGGCAGTGCCGGATCCGACAGGCGAGATGCCGAAGTCGGCAAGCAGGCACATCCTCTTGCTTCGGCGTTGGTGGAGATGAGTTTGGAGGTTCTTTGGGAGGACGGTGATCGCGTGTTCCGGCGGGAACGGCGCCTAGGTGCCGACGGCAAGTGGAACCCGGTACTGGTCGTGCTTTCGGCCCTCGAGTACCCGACACCTTCGAGCCTCGGCCGCCTCGACCATGAATATGGCTTGAAGGACGAGCTTGATTCTGCATGGGCGGTGCGACCGCTTGAGTTGGTGCGCGAAGGCGGCCAGACGATGCTGGTGCTTGAAGATCCGGGCGGCGAGCCGCTCGCCCGGCGGCTCGGAACGGCGATGGAACCGGAGCTTTTCTTGCGCCTCGCGATCGGCATCGCCGCCGCGCTGGGCAAGGTCCACCAGCGCGGTCTCGTCCACAAGGACATCAAACCGGCCAATATCCTGGTAACGGGCACGGGCGCCGAAGTGCGGCTAACCGGCTTCGGGATCGCCTCGCGCCTCTCCCGCGAGCGCCAGGCCCTCGAGCCGCCCGAAGTGGTCGCCGGAACGCTTGCCTACATGGCCCCCGAACAGACCGGGCGCATGAACCGCTCGATCGATTCCCGCAGCGACCTTTATGCGCTCGGCGTGACCCTTTACGAAATGCTTACCGGGAGCCTGCCCTTTTCCGCCTCCGACCCAATGGAATGGGTGCATTGCCACATCGCACGGCAACCGACGCCGCCCAACGAGCGGGCGGTGGATGTTTCACCGGCGGTATCGGCCATCGTCATGAAGCTGCTCGCCAAGACGGCCGAGGAACGATACCAGACGGCAGCCGGCGTCGAGCACGATCTGAGGCGCTGTCTCAGCCAATGGGAAATGCGGTGCCCGACCGACGCATTCCCGCTCGGCGAACGCGATATCCCGGACCGCCTGCGGATTCCCGAGAAGCTGTACGGGCGGGACCACGAGGTCGAGACCCTGCTCACTGCCTTCGACCGCGTGGTGTTGAGCGGGGCGCCGGAGTTGGTCTTGATCTCTGGCTATTCCGGCATCGGCAAGTCGGCGGTGGTCAATGAACTCCACAAAGTTCTGGTGCCGCCGCGCGGCCTGTTTGCGTCCGGCAAGTTCGATCAGTACAAGCGCGACATTCCGTATGCGACCCTGGCACAGGCTTTTCAGAGCCTTATCCGGGGGCTTCTCGCGAAGAGCGACGCTGATTTGGCACTCTGGCGCGAGACCCTGAGAGAGACGCTGGGGCCGAACGGACGGCTGATGGTCGATCTCGTCCCCGAACTGAAGCTCATCATCGGCGAGCAGCCGCCGGTGGCTGAACTTCCGGCACCGGACGCGCAACGGCGGTTCGAGCTGGTATTCCGCCGTTTCATTGGTGTCTTCGCCCAGCCCGAGCATCCGCTGGCACTGTTCCTGGATGACCTGCAGTGGCTTGACACGGCGACACTCGATCTGCTGGAAGACCTCCTGACGCGGTCGGATCTGCGACACCTGATGCTGGTTGGTGCCTATCGCGACAACGAAGTAAGCGCCGCCCATCCGCTGATGCGGACACTTCGCGCGATCAAAAGCGCCGGCGGCAATGTCGCGGAGATCACGCTTGCGCCGCTTACAAAAGGCCATCTCCGGCAGTTGATCGCGGATGCGCTCCACTGTCAGCCCGATCGTGCGGCCCCGCTCGCACAAATGATGCACGACAAGACTGGCGGCAATCCGTTCTTCGTCCGTCAGTTTCTATTTTCGCTCGCCGAGGAGGGAATGCTCACCTTCGATCATGACGCGGCATGCTGGTCCTGGGATCTCGGTCGCATTCACGCCAAGGGATACACCGACAACGTCGTGCACCTCATGGTCGGCAAGCTCGCGCGCCAGCCGCTCGAAACGCGGGAAGCGTTGCAGCAGTTCGCCTGTCTTGGAAACATCGCTGATACCACGATGCTTTCACTCATCCTCGGGATCCCGGAGGAGCAAGTCGCCGGGGCCTTATGGCCCGCCGTCGCTCATGAGCTGCTCGAGCGGCTGCCAGACGCATACCGGTTCGTCCACGATCGCGTTCAGGAAGCGGCCTATTCGCTGATCCCGGAGGAGCGACGCGGCGAGTTGCACCTTCGCATAGGGAGACTGCTTGCGGCAAACACCGCGCCGGAGTTGATTGACGATTATGTCTTCGAGATTGTCAGCCAGCTCAATCGGGGAGCCGCGCTGATCACGTCGACCGAGGAGCGCGAGCAACTGGCCGAGTTCAATCTGCTGGCTGGCAAGCGCGCCGAGGCGTCGACGGCATACGCCTCGGCGCTCAACTACTTTGTCGCCGGCACGGCGCTGCTGCCGGAAGACGCGTGGGAGCGCCAGCGCCAGCTGACCTTCGCGCTTGAGCTGAACCGAGCCGAATGCGAGTTCCACCTGGGCGCGCTGCCGGACGCGGAGGAGCGGTTGGCACGGCTTTCCAATCGTGCTGTCTGCTCCGACGATCAGGCTGCTGTCGCCTGCCTGCGCATCGATCTCTATGCCGCGCTCGGTCAGACCAGTCGTTCCGCCGCGGTCGGTCTCGACTACCTGAGGCAGCATCTCGGCGTTGACTGGTCGCCGCATCCGGCCGACGAGGAGGTGCAACGAGAATACGACCGGATATGGTCGGGGCTCGGGAGCCACGCGATCGAGGAACTCATTGACCTGCCGCTGATGAGCGACCCAGCGTCCTCCGCGACACTGGATATTCTCACGCGGCTCGTTGGGGCGGTATGGCACACGGACGCGAATCTGGCATGCATGGCAATCTGCCTAGCTGTGAACGTGAGCCTCGAGCGAGGCAACAGTGACGGCTCCTGCTACCATTATGTGTCGCTTGGCTATATTGCCGGGCCGCGCTTCGGCGACTATGAGGCCGGATTCCGGTTTGGTCAGCTAGGCTGCCATCTGGTCGAAACGCACGACCTGAATCGCTTTCAGGCCAGGACTTACAAAGACTTCGGGGCCCATGTCATACCGTGGACGAGACATGTCCGAATCGGCCGCGACATCTTGCTGCGAGCGCTTGACATCGCCAACCAGAGCGGCGACCTCACGTTTGCCGGATACAGCCATGTCAGCTTGAACTCGAATCTGCTGGCGGCTGGCGATCCGCTTATCGAAGTGCAACGCCAAGCGGAGGTTGGCCTCGCGTTCGCGCGGGAGGTGCGGTTCCAGTTCGTTGTGGACCTCGCCAGCGCGCAGCTCGGACTCGTCCGGACACTGCGGGGGTTGACCCGGAAATTCGGCTCCTTTGATGACGACGGATTTGACGAAGTTGAGATCGAGCGCCGGTTTTCCGAAAATCCGAATCTCGCGGAAATCTGCTACTTTGTCAGAAAACTGCAGGCGCGGTTCTTTGCGGGCGACCACGAGGCGGCCGTGGATGCGTCATTGCGGGCGCAGAGACTGCCGTGGACATCGGTGGCGCATTTTGAGGAAACGCCGGAGCATCATTTCTACGGCGCCTTGGCCCGCGCCGCATGCTGCGACTCCGCCGCGGCCGACCAGCGTGCGCGGCATACGGAGGCTCTGGTCGCCCACCACCGACAGCTTGAAATCTATGCGAAGAATTGCCCGGAGAACTTCGAGAACCGAGCAGCGCTCGTCGGCGCCGAGATAGCGCGCCTTGAAGGCCGCGAAATCGACGCGGCGCGCCTTTACGAACAAGCGATCCGCTCGGCGCGCGCAAACGGCTTCGTTCATCATGAAGCCCTCGCATATGAACTCGCCGCCCGCTTTTATGCGCGGGGAGGTTTCGAGGACTTCGCTCGTCTTTATCTCCGCAACGCGCGTGGCTGCTATCTGCGCTGGGGTGCCGACGGCAAGGTGCGACAACTCGACCAACTCTATCCCGACCTGAGAGGGGAAGAACGTGCTCCCGCTCCAACGAGCACCATTGGCGCACCGGTCGAACAACTCGATCTCGCTACCGTTATCAAAATCTCGCAAGCCGTGTCGGGAGAGATTGTTCTTCAAAAGCTGATCGACACGGTCTTGCGGACCGCCGTTGAGCAGGCGGGCGCCGAGCGCGGCCTGTTGATCCTGCCGCGTGGGGGTGAGTCACGGATCACGGCGGAGGCCACGACGGGCGGCGAAACGGTCGTGGTGCGGATGCGTGACGAGATCGTGACAGGGACAACCCTGCCGCAATCGCTCCTTCATTATGTCTTGCGCACAAACGAAAGCGTTGTTCTCGACGACGCCATGGCTCAGAATCCATTTTCCATGGACCCCTACATTTGTCGGCACCGGGCTCGTTCCATTCTCTGTGTTCCGTTGCTCAATCAGGGCCAACCTGCCGGGGTACTCTATCTTGAGAACAACCTCGCCCCCAGGGTCTTCGCGCCGGCCCGGATCGTGGTGCTGAAGCTGCTCGCGTCTCAGGCAGCGATCTCACTGGAGAATACCCGGTTGTACCGCGATCTCGCTGAACGCGAAGCCAAGATCCGTCGCCTCGTCAAGGCCAACATCATCGGGATCGTCATCTGGAATATCGAAGGTCGCATTCTGGAGGCCAACGACGCGTTCCTCCGCATGGTGGGATACGACCGAGAGGATCTTGCCTCGGGTCGGCTTTGCTGGACGGACCTAACACCGGCCGAATGGCGCGACCGCGATGAACGGACCGTCGCGGAGTTGAAGATGATCGGGTCAGTCCAACCCTTCGAGAAGGAGTACTTTCGGAAAGATGGCAGCCGTCTGCCGGTGCTGATGGGCGGTGCTCTCCTAGAAGAAAGCAGGAACGAAGGTGTTTCTTTCGTCCTCGATTTGACGGAGCGCCGTCAGGCCGAAGAGGCGTTACGGGAGAGCGAGGAGGCCTTGCGCGAAGCGCTGGGGCAACTTGCCCACGCAAACCGCGTCGCCACGATGGGGCAGCTCACAGCCTCCATCGCCCATGAAGTCAATCAGCCGCTCGCCGCGTCGCTCACCAACGCCCAGGCGGCCTTGCGCTGGCTCGGTAACCGTCCGCCGAATCTCGAGGAGGTGACTCAGGCGCTCGGCCGGATTGTCGAGAACGCCAATCGAGCCGGCGATGTCATTGGCCGGATCCGTGCCTTGATCAAGAAGGAACCCCCTCACAAGGGGCAATTCGACCTCAACGAGGCCATTCGTCACGTGATTGCCTTGACCAGCGGTGAAGTGCTCCGGCAAGGCGTCACGCTGCGGACCCAATTCGCGAGGAGCCTCCCGTCGGTGGAAGGGGATCGTGTCCAGTTGCAACAGGTGATCCTAAACCTCATCATGAACGCCATCGAGGCGATGAACGGCGTTAATGAGGAAGAGCGCGAGTTGCTGATCAGCACCGGGACAGGCTCGGGAGGCGTGGTCGTCAGGGTGCGCGACTCGGGTCCAGGCCTGGACCCGCAAAGCATGGACCGCATTTTCGAGGCTTTCTACACGACCAAATCCAGCGGCATGGGTATGGGCCTGGCGATCTCCCGTTCGATCATCGAGGCTCACGGGGGCCAGATGTGGGCCACCGCTAATGACCCTCGTGGGGCAGTGTTTCTGTTCACCCTGCCTCTAGAACGAGACGAAATCCACACAACGCATGCCGACCAAATCACAATGCCGGGAAAATAGGACCAACAACTGGCTGAAGCTTTCGCAGCCAGTGCTGCTCTCGGCGAAGTGTGAAGGCGTCGGCGGGCCTCTCTTCTCCATCGCGAGACGACCGAGGTGCCGCTGAAACTGAATTCACCTTCATGACGCGGTCAGCGGGCGAATGGAGGCAGCAGTGGAGAAAGCAACAAGCGCATCGCAAGGGGCGAAATCGTGCCACGGGAAGCTGGACGCGAGGAGCAGCACTACCATGTCCGCACCAGCTAAACGGTGCTTCGCCCCAAGTTCGATGATCCAGGTGCGGACCAAGAAACCCTATCGAAGACACAGATCGTTTGGCTTAATGCATAGTCACGGAACTCACTGAAGGGCAAAGATCCTCGAAGTCCTCCACAAGACGGAAAAGCCCGAAGGAGTAGCACAAGAGACCGAACCGCGTCCCGGTCACAAACAGGGTAAAAGCAGATCTCCCGGCGCGCAAAGCTTGTCCCCAGGGAGGCGTGATTGTTTCGCGTGGCATGACGGAAAACATCATCAAATGAGCCCCAAAGGCCGTATTCGGCCATGATGAACCATCTGGCGGCATGTGGAGCGGAGAGCCCGGAGCCCAGGGCCAAGCTTTCCCATATGCGCTGGGAAACAAGGTCAACGGGACCAGATCGATTTCGATTCGGTTGAGTTCATGTGTCATGGCGTCAATCCTTGGAAGGAACGCGAAAGAACGAAGAGGCAAACGGTGCGACCCGTAGGCTCCCCGGCCACCTTGTGTGGTGAAACCGCCGTCCCGACTGATCTTGATGCAGGTACTACCCCCGCTGCGTGATGAACTCCCCAGTGAGCCTGATCACATAGCCGCGCGGAAGAAATGTACCCTGACCATAGCAGGACGCTGCCCGACCCGCCATTGATCTGGAGGAAGGATCGGGGTAGCGAACAGGAGGGGATGACTTATACGGGGGTTTAGGAGTCCTTGATCGAGGTCGGCAAGCCGCGTGATGTCTCCGCTGGAAAGTCGACCATCACCCGCTTCGCGATGAGATGCCCTCGGCTGGAATGGACGACCATGACGCCGATATCGCGCTCGTTTTTCGAGGGCTTCATGCTCAAAAACGAGTGGCCGAGCCTGGCATGGCTCCCTAGCGCCCGCCTGTTTGCTGCGGTCGTATAATTTCCGCATACACAAGTATGATGGTGGACCTGTACACTTTGTTTTAACGTTTGCTCATAAGTGCCGGCTTCGCCAAGCTGCTCATCCTTGCACGGCTTCGCTGGCCATTCACAGTACGTTGGAACCATGGGGAGTCTTCAGGTTCCAAAGCCGTTAGGGAAGGACGCAGAATGCCGACGGTATCTCCGACTCCGATCACGCCCCCGGACGAGCACGTTGTGACCGCCCGCGAGGCGCTTGAGCCTCTCTACGAAAGACTGGAGCTTCACACCGAATCCACCTTGCTTTCGGCGGCAATGGCCGCCGGATGGCCAGCCGAGGAAGCAACGAGGGCGCTGGCTGCCCTTAGATTGCAAGACGCCCTCAATATTCTTTGCCGAGCGAATTCAAGTCCAAGCATATCGATGCACGGCCCAACGGCCGAATGAAATGGCGGTCTTCGCGAGGTTCCAAGGGAATTGGTCCAACGAGAATATCCAGCAGCACGATCAAAGATGGCCGCCTCAATGGAAACGTCCACAAGCAATTGAATTTTGGAAGAAGACGTCCCCATGACGGGGTGATCGAAACAACGCAGGCCCGCCAGCACGTCCAATTTGACCTCAAGGAAGTGGTACAACAAGCCTCAGTCTGGTCAATCTGGCAATCCAATCCGTTTCCCGACGACGACCACCTGCTTGCGTTCCCAGGGGCGTGTAAGACAAGAGACCATTCCGAAACGGCCCAGAGCCAATAGCCTCCAAACAGCCGCGTGCTTGCGCGGATGGCCGGTTGCTTTTAAAACCGTTCGACAAAACACCAGAGGCTCACTTGGTTGCCACGATTTAGTAGATCGACCAAGTTGTCGGCCTCCTCGGCGGTGAGCATGTCCATGACAAACCCATCGATGATGGCCGCCTGTCCGCTGACTTTATCGAACACCGTCCAGTAAATATTGAGGTTCTTGCAACGGCTATATCTTTGCGATGCCATCGTGAACGGCCTCCGTGTGGTAACGACTTTGGTCAATTGTGAGCGATCTATCAGACATGACTGCCTGGCGGCTCTTGGACATCCGCGAGGCTCGTGACGTCAGTCGGCAGCTCGGCAGAGGGCTCGCATTCAGCGGGTGGTAAGGGAACTCTTGCACCACAGAGAGTCAGGCCGCTCGTTGCCTTTAAGAAGGCGCTCACAGTAGAGCATTTTTGTACGCGCTAATGAAGAGATGCGTTGGAATCAGGCATGCTATCTGTTCGTATAGCCTTCCAAAAGCTCGATGATCGATGCGGCGTGTCGACGGCCATATAGATCGATGCGCCTGTGGGACTTGGAGGAAAGCAGCTTGAAGAAGATCATCCTCATGCCACCAGTGTCCTCTTACTCTCCACGATGGACACGGTGTCGACGAGCTGCTCCAGCAGTTCCACACACACCTCAGCCCGGACATGATGCGGCATATGGCCCACGCCCCTGAGCGTTTTGAAGAGCGCCTGGTCGTGGCTCCGTTGGATCCACGCCGAGTGCCACCGATAGTCGATGACCCCGTCCCGGTCGCCGAAGACAACGGTCATAGGCAGGTCGGACGAGAGGCGCCCGAATGCGGCCATGTCGGCGTTGAAGGCGGACAGTTCCGCGGCCATGGTCTCGATTGTGGGCGACGACACGATGTGGCGCGCTGGCAAGGCTGCCAAGTATTCCGGTACGGGATTTGGGGCGGCCGAGGTTCGCAGCGCGGAGCGGCAAATCACCTCCGGCCAGCGAGTGTCATCTGGCGGCGGACGGCGGATCCGATCACCGGCATCATCGCCGTACGCAACGGCACGAGTGGCTTGACAGGAACTGGCCTGCAACAAGGTGCGATCAGCAACATAGCCCCAACGACGGCGGGGCTGTTTTTCGGAGCCTATGCCCTAAAGCCCGTCGAAGGAGGTACATCTCAACCATTGCCGAGGCCAATTTGCGCCCTAATTTCAAAAGACTTGGCGAGAGCGACCGACACATCGATGTCTTCGAGCGACGCCAAGATCACGGAGGCGGAATTGGAAAGTGACCTCGGCCCCCGCCGCGTCTATTCGACCTCGCCATCCTCCCCTTCACGCATGCCTGCCTTCGCGAGTGTACTCGCTGTTATTGCCATTCTGTATTTTGGCAAGGACGTACTTCTTCCTCTAGCAATCGCAGTGCTGTTGACGTTCGCGTTGGCTCCCATCTCCTCTCGTCTTCGAAAGCTTGGTATGCCGCGTATTGCGGCGGTCATAGTCACTGTCGTGATCGCTTTTCTTGTCCTCGTCCTGTTCGGGCTTGTCGTAGCGGGACACGTAGCCGAAGTCGCCCAGAACCTTCCGGCCTACCAAGGCAACATCATAGCAAAAATTCGGTCTCTCCAGGAAAGTGGAACGGATAGCGGTATTGTGCGGCGCCTGACATCAGTCGTTGAGAGCGTCGGTCGTGAGCTCAGTAACGCCGACGAGCGCCCAGTTGCTCCCGGTACCGCATCAAGACCAAGGGAGCCTGTGCTCGTTGAGATATTCGCGCCGAGTAGACCAATTGAAACGCTGACTAGCCTGATTGGTCCGCTGCTCGGCCCCATCGCCTCATTGGGCTTGATCATCGTCGTCGTAATATTCATGCTTTTAGAGCGGGAAGAGCTTCGCGATCGCTTTATCCGGCTCGTTGGCTATGGCGATCTGCATCGCACAACAGAAGCCATCCAGGAGGCAGGTAGCCGCGTCGCGCGGTATCTTCTTATGCAGCTGGTGGTGAACTGCGCCTACGGCGTCCCATTGGCGCTCGGACTATGGGCGGTTGGCATTCCAAATCCAGCGCTCTGGGGGATGCTAGCCATCGTCCTTCGATTTGTCCCTTATATCGGGCCTGTAATCGCGACGGTTCTGCCGCTGTTCCTTGCCTTTGCAGTTGACCCTGGCTGGAGCCTTGTTCTCTGGGTTGGGGCCATCTTCCTCGTGCTGGAATTGACCAGCAACAACGTCATCGAGCCCTGGCTCTATGGTTCTCGTACCGGCCTCTCTCCGCTGGCAATCATCGTCGCGGCTATTTTTTGGGCATGGCTGTGGGGACCAGTCGGTCTTGTGCTGTCCACGCCGCTGACCGTGTGTCTTGCAGTGTTGGGCCGGTATGTCCCGCAGTTCGAGTTCCTTGAGGTCGTTTTTGGTAGTGACCCGGTGCTCGATCCCAAGGAGCGGCTGTACCAGCGGCTTCTTGCCGGCGATCCCGATGAGGCGACCGACTACGCTGAGGAATTCCTCGAGGAGGATTATCTGGAGGATTACTATGGCAAGGTCGCCATTCCCGCCCTTCTACTCGCGGAGAAGGACAGGCGTCGAGGCGTCTTGACCGCGGAGCAGATGGAACAGGTGTTCGGGACCGCCATCACACTGGTCTCGAACCTCGCGGAAATCGCGGAGGAAGAAGAGCAGGAAGAGGAAGAGGAAGAGGAAGAGGAAGAGAAGGAGACGGAAGCGGCAGGTCGGCCCAGCCCCCCCAAGGAAGGGAATGGGGCTGAAAGCGAACTACCTGACGGACGGGGCAAGACCGTCTTTTGCGTCGGAGGCAGGGGTCCGCTCGACGACGCGTCGGCTGCGATGCTTGCCCAGATTCTTCAGGTACAGGGAGCCGAGGTGGTCGCAGCGAGGCATTCTGACATCCCCAATCGCCGCGCCATGAGCCTCGTTCCGAAACAATCGAACGCCATCGTAGTTTGCTTCCTCAACGAGGACTCGGCAAGGCATGCCACCATACTTGTTCGTCGGTTCAAGCGCATATACCCAACCATTCGCGTCGGCGCGGTCCTTTGGGTGGAAAACCAGGAGGAAAGGCAGCCGCCCGCGCTTGGGGAGGCGGATTTCGTTGCCACGACCTTGACCTCGGCTGCCCGTGAGGCACTCGCCGATGCACCACCATCGTTGGTGACGCCCGCGCGCAAGATCCGTACCAGGCGGTCCTCGAATAAGACAGGCATAGCCGCCGCGCGCTCCGGGATTTAGGTGTCCAAGGGGCGGTCAGGCGCCATAAGATGCGCCAGTCAGTCGGCAAGACCAAGCTAACAATAGTGAGCAAATCGTGGGCAGTTCCCGAAGCAGTAAAGCCTACGACCGTGCGACAAGCCCACCGGTTGCTAAACTTCGCAAATCAGCTCACTTTTCCCTTCCATGGAGATAGCGAGACCTTCCATCGGGCAGGATCAACCTGATCGCCACATGCGTTGCCAGGATGCAATCGACGCCGCGTTCCGTGATCTGCTCGAAAGAGCTACCGCAGCGGGATGGTCGGAGCGCGAGGTCTTCGTTGCGGTTATCGATCTCGCGGACAATCATATGCTCTCGATGTCGGCGAACGAGGAGATGAACGCCCTCATTGAATTGTTGAAGCGCATGACCTGATCTTTGGGCCGACGAGGGTTCTCACCGGCCGGAACATTCGGCCTTTAACTCGATTAATCTACCTCCACATAGGAGGAAGCAATCATGGACCACACCAACCACGTCCGCCTCACGACTTCGGAACTTACCCCTGCCGTCCTCGAAGGTGCCACCATCTATGGAGCCGACGATCACAAGGTCGGCAAGGTCGATCATATCCACGGGGCGGGCGCCGGCGGCTCCGCGGTCATCGACGTCGGAGGCTTTCTGGGTATCGGCGCGAAGCCTGTTGCAGTTCCGATCTCGGATCTTGAGTTCATGCGCGATGAAGACGGCGACGTTCACGCCGTTACGAGCTGGACCAAGGACGAGCTCAAGCAGATGCCCGCGCACCGCGACTGAGCGTAATCACATGATGCCTTCCGTCCTGGGGTAGTCGTTGACGCTGCCGGGCGGAAGGCCCATCTGTTCGCACATGGCAAAACCCAAGACCACCGACGATGCGGAGCTGATCAAGGAGTGGCCCCTATCGACCGCAGCCACGCTCGGATAATCCGTTCGCGCGAAGGGGATTCTGATGGAAATTCGCGCACGTCTGCCTTTGGCGGTGAGAAAGTCGCTCGAAATCGAGGCGGGTGCTCTGACATTGGCGATGGCTGAAACGGCTAAGAGTGCGTTCCGTGCTGCTTTTCAGTTGTTTCCGACGTGCTCGAAGACATCGAAACCTTGCCTGTGATCCCTCCTGAAATCCAGGATATCCTGACGAGCTCTACTACCGAGAGACATCGCTGGCTCAGCGACGGACGCTTGCGCAGCGCTGGAACCCGCACGGTGAAGCTGCGTGGGCGGGCGAGGAAAATTACCTTCCACGTATTTGACCCGCGCGTGGTGGAGGACATCCTCGACCGAGACCTGGTGACAGTCTGGCGCGAATAGGATGCTGAAGCTACGGTCGAGAAACGACGCGTTCGCTGAAGACCAAGGCCAAGACCCCTTCGAAACCTGATGCCGACCCCGACGATGCGTCACGTTCGAAACCTCTCGGCTGCGAAGAGTTCAGTCGCGATGGGTTGCTCCGCTAAGGCGGCGGAACCTCTGCAACGCAGTTTTCGATCCCTTCCCAATAGTCGCCGAAGGCATTTCGGCGAACTTGAAGATCGGGTCGGCATTACAGACATGGAGGCCTCCACCCCTCCATCGGCATGCTGCAATACAGCCTTGCGGAATATCTCCTTCGCGAGGAGGACGTGACAGTTAAGACTGTCACCGAGGGAGTTCCGTGTCTTCGGCGACTTGCGGACGCCGACGAGGGATCTACATTCCCCGGATGAAAATCTTCGAATCCGGCGACGGCTCTCAGCGGAATTCGCTTCGTGAGGTGCTGCGAAGCCTCGACAGGGCCGACGGCAGACAGGCGATCGCCTTTCGGCTGGTATTTGCTGCCATTGACGTTGCCATTCTCGCCTTCTTCCTGCTCGGCCCGTACCTGCGATCCGGTCCGTCCTATCTAATTATCGACTATGCGATAGCAGTGTGGATCGCCGCCGAGATGGTCGGCCGGGCGGTCGCCGCATTCTCTGTGCGTGAGTGGATTCGGCGGCCGATGACCTGGATCGACTTCGTGGTGCTGGCCACGCTGTTGCTGCCGGACCTGCTCTTCAATTTCGCTTTCCTACGGATCATGCGGTTCTGGGCGATCGGCACGAGTCCGCTGCTCAAGGACTTGCTGCGCAAGGCCGGCTACTTATACCTTCTCGACGTCGTCCGGGCGGTGATCAATCTCCTTGTGTTCCTCTTCATGGCAACCGGGTTCGTCTATACGTCCTTCTTCTACAACAGGGAGGGAGGCGAAGGATTCGTCGATGCGCTATACTTCACGGTCGCGACGGTAACGACGACGGGATTCGGGGACATCACGCTTCCCGGAACGCTGGGCAAGCTCACTTCCGTTGTGACGATGATCGTCGGCATCTCGTTATTCGTCAGGCTTGCTCAGGCAGTCGTCCGCCCTCACAAAGTGACCTATCCCTGTCACCGATGCGGCCTTCAGCGCCATGACGCCGACGCCGTTCATTGCAAGGCGTGCGGAGACGTCTTGAACATCCCGGACGAGGGATCGTGACCGTCGATCCTGGCTAGACGATACGGTAGGATTTGCACGCAGCCGTTGTCTAAGAGGGCGCCTCAAGAACGTGACGCGGTTGACGCCACCCGATAGCCAGCTCGACATCTCCAGCGCATTGTCGCGTGTTGATGTCAGGATCACAAAGTGCGGCCGCTTCGGCCCCATCTCAGTGAACTGGCGGCGGAACACGTCGATGTCGATGTGCGTGACTGCGCCGGAAGAGCGAAATCCACGCGCTGGTCGATGAAGACTGGCTCCCCGACAGGTGCAGTTGGCGAACCGAGCAAGATTTCAGAAGGCTGATCTCTTCTCAACTGTGTGAGGTCCACCTACCCGTTCAACCCCTTCGGTTCTTGCACGCCATTTGATCTTCCGCTTCTCGTTCCGACCTTCCAAGCAGGTATTTGCTCGTCGAAACCTTTGAGCTGTCGCGGGCCGAGAGCGACCAATAAAATTTCTCCACGCACGGATTGCGCTACAGCGTGATCGACGAGGATTTGCTGATCGGCGGCGGACGAACAGAGTCGCGATGCCAGGTTCACGACATGTCCGATCGCGGTGTAGTCAACACGGGCTTCGTAACCAATTCGGCCGACTGTCGCCCATCCCATCGCCAGTCCGATGCCGAAGCCAATCGCATGACCGAGCAGACGCCATTCGGCTATCAGGCGCTGGATGGCGTCCTGCATGTCGATCGCCATCTCAACAGCACGAAGTGCCGGGTCTGCGCACGGTACCGGCGCGTTGACGAGCACCATCAAACCGTCTGCCGCGAAGTTGGTCAGCGTGGCCTCGTAGCGTGTGATGATCGTGCCGAGCGCCTCATAGTACTCGCGCAAGACCTGCATGATCTCCTCGGGTTCGGCGTGCGCCGAAAAAGCGGTGAAGCCACGTAAGTCGCAGAATACAGCGACGACTTCCGCGCGCTGTCCGGCGAGCACGCTCTCGTCGCCGGACTTTTCGACGAGTTCCGCGACCTGGGGCGCCAGAAAACGCTTCAGCCGTGCAATTCGCTCTGAACGATCCCGCGATACGGCGAGTTCTTGCGCCATTTCATTGAACCGGTCCGCCAGTCGTTCGAATTCGTCTCCTGTGGCGATGTCGATACGGTGCTCGAACTGTCCAGCACCGATTTTCTCGGTGCCTTCCTGCAGCAGGCGGATTGGTCCGGTCATCCGCCTGGCAAGCCAGTAGGCAAGCGCCGATGCGAAGATGGCGGCGGCGAGCAGCAAGCCACCCGTCCGCCACAATGACGCATACAGCGGTGCGAAAGCCTCGGCCTGCGCCTGCTCCACGAACACGGTCCAACCGAGATTGGGGATCGCCGCCATGGCGGTCACAACCGGTTCGTTCTCGGCGTTGCGGGCCGTGGTCGCCTCTCCCCCTGCGGCGGCGATCTCGTCCCGCAATCTGGTGAGGGCCGCCGCTGTCTTCTCGTCCGTGCCCTGCAACACCTTGCTAATGTCGGGGTGGGCGATGAGCCGGCCGGTCCGATCGAGAACAAACGCCCGGCCACGATTCCCGACGCGAATTTCCGAAACAACCGTCCAGACAAGCTTCAGGTTGATTTCGGCGACGACGATGCCACCTGCCTTACGGTTTCCGGCCATGGCCATGGTCATGAACGGTTCGGAGCCGTCGCGAAAAGTGACTGGCCCAAACCATGTGCCGTTCGAACGAACTCCCAAGACAGCAGGATCGCCAGAGCGATCCGATCCCCCTTCCATCCTGTTCAAGTCGATACGGGAGACATGCAGCCGTTCGACGCCGACATCGTCAACAAGGGTGATGCTGGCGATCGCCGGGGCTAGGCGCATCACCCGCAGTGCATCGAGCCGATGGTATGCCTCGGCATCAGCGGTCCAGGCTTGCTGGACCGTCCAACCCAGTTGATCCTTGATGCCGTCGAGAAAGCTCTGAATTTTGCCGGCCGCCGATGTGGCCTCCACCCGCAATAGAGCGCTGAGCATTGCACGCTGGTCGCGATAGCCGAACCAAGCGTCGCCGATGCCGCTAATAGCCAGCGGAACAATGACCGCAGCGAAGAAGGCGAGGAAGTACTTCCGGAACAGCGATCGGCGCATCGGGGCGGCTTGAAGCTGGATCGAACGCCGCACACCATCCTCACTCGATGACTTCATCAGCCATCAGCAAAACGGTCTGCGGCAGCACGATCCCGAGTGCATTTGCCGTCTTCAGATTGACCGACAAGTCGAACTTCGTCGGCTGCTCGATCGGCAACTCCCCAGGCTTGGTTCCTTTCAAAATGCGATCGACATAATAGGCGAGCCGATGTTGCATTACACCATAGTCCGCCGAATAGGCCATCAGGCAGCCGTCTGCGACGTACCACGAGCCCCAAGCCATGATCGGCAGGTGATGCTCGATCGCCAAGGCGGCGATTCGCGACGACTGGTCGGCCAGCATGAGGTCGGGAAGCACCAAGGCGGCTTGAGCGCCGTCGGCCTTCATGCGCGAGAACGCAACATCGAGTTCGCCCGGCTCGCTGACTTGCTGGAGGCTCAAAGCCACTCCTAGGTGGCGGGCAGCTTGCTTGGTGTCCGTTTCGAAGGGGAGATATGACACCACCGGGTTTGCCAGCACGCCGACAGTGGCAAGCCCCGGTATGGCCTCCATCAAAAGCTGCAGCCGTTTGGCGGCTAGTTCAGTGGCGTAATAAGTGACACCCGTGAGATTGCCCCGAGGTTTTGCGAGGCTGCTCGCTAAGCCTGCCGCAACTGGGTCACCGCTGATGATGGTCACGATTGGAATCGCATCGGTCGCTGCTTGGGCAGCATGCGCAGCCGGCTGAGACGAAGTCACGATCACATCCACGGGGAGCTGCGCCAGGTCCCCCGCCGCGGCTGCAAGGCGACTGTCTTGCTTACTCGCGCTCCGGCACTCGAAGCTGAGTTCGTGCAGCGTGTAGCCCAGGTCGTGAAGCCCTTGCATGAACATTCCGAACTCGCTGGTTTCGCTCGCATAGGGCATACCGCAAGGCCACCAGGCGAGAAGGCCGATTCGTGGCGTCTTGGCCGACGTCTGCTGCGCGGCGGCGATGGCAGGAAGGCTCATCGCCAGCGCGACTGCAAGTTTGAGGAAGGGACGTCGTTTCGGTTTCATCCGAACACCCCTCGCTGACCCACGGCACATAACGGTGGGATGATGAGATCCGGCTAATTGCTGCAAACTCACATTTCGACGCGCCCCTTCTCCTGAAGGAGCGACCGACGAACAAGCCAAAATATTCAGTGGACGAAAGTATAGTCGATATTGGCGCCCATTGGTAGCGCGGGCAACCTAGTTGGCAGTTGCTGCGAAGCCAGAACAAGGCGCCCCCCTACCCGTCGGACAGCGCGCCGGCGGCGCTGATCAGGCGGCGACGTGCTCCTTGGCAGGAGGTTGGAGGTCCGGCGGTGGAAACTCCAACCAAGAAGGGGTTCGGCACTCGGCTCGTCAGCTCCAGCCTGTCCGCTTTCGGGGAGGTCTCTCTTGATTACGCCCCGACCGGGCTCATCCTGAGGCTGGATGCGCCACTTCAGAAGCTGCAATATAAGAACTGTTCCGACGCCGAGGAATAGTTTGATTGCGACACTAGGATGGCCGGCGCTCGAGAAATCAAAGACATCGATGATGTCATCGCGAGACGTTTGGATCTTCCTTGTTCCTGTCAACAGCGAACCCGATCCAAAAGTCGGTTCACGACGGTCTGGCAGTTGCTAAGGTTTGTCGACAGGCTCGCCGTTTGGGTTGGGCACCGGTGCCTCCCTTGTATCTCGAGCCGGGTGTTTCTGATCGTCAGGCTCCGGTGGCAGTTCTTTACGGTCAGGGTGATTGACCGGCTGGTCTTTAGGATTGCCCCCTTTGTCATTATTCTTTTTGGACATGGCCAGTTCCTCCATTCAACAGTACGAACAGACTTGCGAGATCGAAAGTTCCGAGACAGCCAGACTGACGTGGTCAGAGCATATGGTCC
>Ga0102591_1002212_pt1 | contig 22047 bp, 20 predicted proteins | sample AraplaCol_mCL_r2_2_FD_76860 | JGI IMG/M metagenome (GOLD analysis project Ga0102591, IMG submission 76860) | Arabidopsis root microbial communities from North Carolina, USA - plate scrape MF_Col_mCL_r2 (SPADES assembly) (version 2) | ecosystem: Host-associated > Plants > Roots > Endosphere... | reverse complement strand
GAAGCTGGCGCGCGAGAACACGTCCTCCGCCATCAGCTTGACGCCCTTGGGCGCGAGCGCGTGCATCTCGATGAAGCCCTTGATCGCGCCGAACAGGCCGTCCTTCAAGCCCGATTCATGCGTGCCGCCGGCCACCGTCGGGATCAGGTTGACGTAGCTCTCGCGCATGACCTGGCCCTCCTCGGTGAAGGCCACGCACCAGCTCGCGCCCTCGCCCTCGGCGAAGTTCTCGCTTTCGGAGGCGGTGGCGAACTGCTCGCCCTCGAACAGCGGGATCAGCGGATCCGCCGGCAGCGATTGCATCAGGTAGTCGCGCAGGCCGCCCTTGTAGGTCCAGGTCTGCGTCTCGCCGCTCTTCTCCTGCGTCAGCGTCACGGTGACGCCAGGCATCAGCACGGCCTTGGAGCGCAGCAGGTGGACCAGCTCGTTCCGGGGCAGGTCGGCGCTCTCGAAGTACTTGGCATCGGGCCAGACGCGCACCGTCGTGCCCTGCTTGCGGTCGCCGGCCTTGAGGTCGGCCTTGCGCGTGGCCACCGGCTCGACGACGTCGCCGCCGGAGAAGGCCAGCGTCGCGACCTGCCCTTCGCGGTAGACCGTCACCTGCAGCCGCTTGGCCAGCGCGTTGGTCACCGACACGCCGACGCCGTGCAGGCCGCCGGAGAAGCTGTAGGCGCCGCCAGCGCCCTTGTCGAACTTGCCGCCGGCGTGCAGCCGCGTGAAGACGATCTCGACGACCGGCACGCCCTCCTCGGGGTGCAGGCCGTAGGGGATGCCGCGGCCGTCGTCCTCGATCGTGATCGAGCCGTCGGTGTGCTGGATGACGGCGATGCGCCGGCCGTGTCCGGCCAGCGCCTCGTCCGCCGCGTTGTCGATCACCTCCTGGATGATGTGCAGGGGGTTGTCGGTGCGGGTGTACATGCCCGGGCGCTGCTTGACCGGCTCCAGCCCCTTGAGGACGCGGATGGAGCCTTCGCCGTAGCTGCCGGGAGAAGTAACTGCTTTGGTTGCCATGGGGCGGGATTCTATGCAGCGCCGATGACGCTCCCGGATGCGCCGTGGCAGCAGTCGCTCCCATGGGGGAATCCCCGGGGGATGGCCCTTCGGCCGTCCGGGTGGCCGCCACCCGAGGGCTTTCCCTGAGCCCCGCGCGCGCTGACCGCACGGCGGTGCCCGCCGCGGCACCTCCGGTTACCGATGGAGCACCAAAGGCCAACGGGCGCTGTCGTAGCATCCGCCGCTTGTCCGCTCGCCGCGCCCGCGCGGCACCGAATCCGCCGGTCCGATGTCGCTGCCCCTGATCCGTTTCCTGCGTCCGCTCCATCTCCTGCGCCGCCTGCCCGCTCCCCTGACCGTGGCGCTGGCCACCCTCCTCGGGGTGAGCCCGGCCCTGGCCGACAACTACAAGGCCAGCCCCGAGATGGCGATGGAACTGCGCCACGCGCGCTGGTTCGACGGAGAGAAGCTGCAGTCCGGCTCGCTCTATGTCGAGGACGGCCGCTTCGTCGAGAAGCGCCCGCGCAAGGTCAACCGGCTGCTGGAGCTGCGCGGCCAGACGCTGGTCGCGCCGCTGGCCGACGCGCACAACCACAACCTGCAGGGCGCCTGGGGGCTGGACAAGTTCGGCCAGGACTATCTGCGCGACGGCGTCTTCTACGCCGCGATGCTGTGCGCCGACCCGGCCGCCATCGACCCGATCCGCGCCCGCGTCGCGCAGGCCGAGACGCCGGACGTACTCTTCGCCACCGCCTGCATCACCTCGTCCGACGGCCAGCCGCTGGCGATGCTGCAGTCCGGCACGCCGCCGATGGCGCTGGACCAGATCGTCGACAAGGCGGTGCTGATCATGGACACGCCCGAGCAGGTCGGCCAGAAGTGGCCGCTGATCGCCGGCCGCCACAGCGACCTGGTGAAGGTCATCATGAGCTACCACGAGCGCCCCGAGCTGCGCCAGCAGCCGGAGCTGCGCGGCAGACTGGGCGTGACGCCGGAGGTGGTGGCCGAGGTGGTCCGCCGCGCGCACGCCGAGCAGCGGCGCGTCGTCGTCCACATCGAGAGCGCCGCCGACTTCGCCGCCGCGGTGCGCGCCGGCGCCGACTTCATCGCGGAACTCCCCGGCTACTTCCCGCAGCACGGCGAGGAGCCCGAGACCCACCTGATTCCGCCGGAGATCGCCGCGCTGGCCGCGCAGAAGCAGGTCGGCATCATCACCGCCACCGCCGCGACGCAGCTGTTCCAGCCGGCGCCGGAGCTGCTCGCGCGCATCGAGGCGGTGCAGAAGCAGAACCTGGAGCGCCTGAAGGCGGCCGGCGCGCGGCTGCTGGTGGGCTCGGACCTGTTCACCGGCAATGCGCTGAACGAACTGCACCACCTGGACCAGTTGGGCGTGCTCGACAAGGCGGCGCTGCTGCGCCTGGCCAGCGTCGACACGCCGCGCGCGCTGTTCCCGCAGCGCAAGCTGGGCTGCTTCCAGCCCGGCTGCGAAGCCAGCTTCCTGGTGCTGGCCGGCAATCCGCTCGAGGACCTGGCCGCGCTCGACAAGCCGCTGCTGCGCATCAAGCAGGGACGCGTGCTGACGCAGCTCGAGGACGTCGCCGCCACGGCCGGCGAGGAGAACAACGCGCTGAACTCGTCCGCCTCGTCCAAGAAGAAATCGGGCGGCAAGAAGCCGGCGTCGAAGTCAGCGAAGAAGAGTTCGGGGAAACCCGCATCGCGATCCGGCACCCGGTAGTCGCCGCTACATTGGCCGGATGAGCGCGATCCCGATGTCCCCTTCCCCCACGCGCACGCTGTCGATGCGGCAGGTGCTGATCTGCGGCGCCGCCATCGTCACCCTGTCGATGGGCATCCGTCACGGCTTCGGCCTGTGGCTGACCCCGATCACGATGGACCGCGGCTGGACCCGCGAGGCCTTCTCGCTGGCGCTGGCGGTCCAGAACCTGGCCTGGGGCGCGGCCGGGCCGCTGGCCGGCATGCTCGCCGACCGCTTCGGCGCGATGCGGGTGCTGATCGCCGGCGCGCTGCTCTACGCGGCCGGACTGGCGCTCATGGCGGTGTCCTCCACGGCCGCCGGCTTCCTGGGCAGCGCCGGGCTGCTGATCGGCCTGGCGCAGTCCGGCACCACCTATGCCGTGGTCTACGGCGTCATCGGCCGCAACGTCGCGCCGGAGCGCCGCTCCTGGGCCATGGGCGTCGCGGCGGCAGCGGGCTCCTTCGGCCAGTTCCTGATGGTGCCGGTCGAGAACTGGCTGATCGGCTACAGCGGCTGGCAGAACGCGCTGTTCGTGCTGGCGATCGCCGCCTGCCTGATCATCCCGCTGGCCATCGGCCTGCGCGAGCCGGCCCGCGACGCCGCCCACGGCGGCCCTCATCAGAGCATCGGCCAGGCGCTGCGCGAGGCCTTCGGCTATCGCAGCTTCCAGCTGCTGATGCTGGGCTACTTCGTGTGCGGCTTCCAGGTCGTGTTCATCGGCGTGCACATGCCCAGCTACCTGAAGGACCACGGCCTGACGCCGCAGGTCGCGACCAACGCGCTGGCGCTGATCGGTCTGTTCAACGTCTTCGGGACCTACGCCGCCGGCACGCTGGGCCAGAAGCTGCCCAAGCGCTACCTGCTCTCGTCGATCTACCTGCTGCGCTCGATCGCGATCGCGATCTTCCTCAACGTGCCGCTGACACCGGCCAGCGTCTACGTCTTCGCGGCGGTGATGGGCGTGCTGTGGCTGTCCACCGTGCCGCCGACCAACGCCATCGTGGCTCAGATCTTCGGCGTGCAGCACATGTCGATGCTGGGCGGCTTCGTGTTCTTCAGCCACCAGATCGGCAGCTTCCTGGGCGTGTGGCTGGGCGGCAAGCTCTACGACGCGACCGGCTCCTACGACGTGGTCTGGTACCTCGCGATCGCGCTGGGCGTGATGGCGATGCTGGCCAACCTGCCGGTGCGCGAATCGGCCATCACGCGCCACGCGGCGCCGGCCGCGGCCTGATGGCTGCTGGCGGAGAGCGCAAGCCAATCATGCGGCCACGGGCGCGGGCACGAATGGGGCAGACGGCATGACGCGGCGCCGGCTCTGGCGCCTGGCCGGATGGGCCGCCGCGCTGGCGGTGCTCGCGCTGGTGTTCCTGTCCTATGCGCAGCCCTCGCTGATGCAGCAGCTGGGCGACGCGCTGTGGGCCTGCTTCTGACGACAAGGGGAACGGAGACAACATGGTCGTGATCATCACCGGCGCGTCCGATGGCATCGGCGCCGAGCTCGCGCGCCAATGGGCGCGGCGCGAGGGCGTCAAGCTGTCGCTGGTGCTGGCGGCGCGCAGCGTCGACAAGCTCGAGAAGGTGGCCGCGGACTGCGAAGCGCTGGGCGCCCGCACGCTGGTGCAGCGCTGCGACGTCGAGTCGCAGGAGGACTGCCGCGAACTGGTGCGCGCCACGCTCGGCGCCTTCGGCGCGATCGACGTGCTGGTCAACAACGCCGGCATGTCGGCGCATGCGCTGTTCGACCAGGTCAAGGACCTGGCCTGGTACCAGCGCCTGATGCAGATCAACCTGTGGGGCTCGGCCTGGTGCACCCAGGCGGCGCTGCCCGCGCTCAAGGCCAGCAAGGGCCGCATCGTCGCGGTCTCCAGCCTCGCGGGGCTGCTGGGCATCCCCGGCCGCACCGCCTATTCCGCCAGCAAGTTCGCGATGACCGGGTTCTTCGAGGCGCTGCGCACCGAGGTCGCCGCGCATGGCGTCAGCGTCACCATCGCCTATCCCGGCGTGGTCGACACCCAGATCCGCTATCGCGGCTTCAACGCGCAGGGACAGGCCTCGGGCCTGAGCAGCCTGGACGAACGCGGCGCGATGACCGTCCAGGAATGCGCGCGGCTGATCCTCGACGGCACCCTGGCCCGCGAGCGCGACATCGTCATGACCACCAAGGGCAAGCTCGGCCGCTGGCTGAAGCTGCTGGCCCCGGCCATGGTCGACCGCATGGCCATGAAGGCCCTCAAGAAGGAACAGCGTCCGGCATGAACGTGGACATGAGCTTGTGGCACCTGGACGCGCCCGCGCGCGGCCATGGCGCCGGATTCCCCAGCGACTGGGTGCTGCGCTGGTCGCAGGCCTGGCGCGAACGCGAAGGCGGCGGCACCGGCATCACCGCGCTGGACCTGGCCTGCGGCGCCGGCCGCCATCTGCGGCTGCTGGCCGGCGACGGCGTGGCGGTGACCGGCGTGGACCGCGACGCGGCGGCGCTGGCGGGACTCGCCGGCGTGTCCGGGCGCGTCGAGCTGATCGAGGCCGACCTCGAGCAGGGCCCATGGCCGCTGGCGGACCGCGTCTTCGACGTCGTGATCGTCACCAACTACCTGTGGCGGCCGCTGCTGCCGCGCATCGTCGCGGCCGTCGCGCCGGGCGGCTGGCTGATTTACGAAACCTTTACCGACGGCCAGCAGACCATCGGCCGGCCCGCGCGGCCCGAGTTCCTGCTGCGCCCCGGCGAACTGCTCACGGCCGCCGCCGGGCTGCGCGTGGTGGCCTACGAGGACGGCTTCCTCGATACCGGCGCGATCGCCCCCGGGGACGGCAGCGTCAACGGCCGCTATGTCCAGCGCGTTGCTGCCGTTCGCGAAAAACCGCCGGCGCCCGGCGCGGCGCCTGGGGTCTACCCGCGCTTCCCGCTGCGCTGAGCGCCGAGCCCCGGAAGCGCCCCGGCGCTTCAGTAGAATCCGCCGATCACGAGGAATCCTCAATGAACGCAATTGTTGGCAGCATCGTCGCGCTGGTCACGCCGATGCACGAAGACGGCCGCATCGACTTCGATGGGCTGCGCAGCCTGATCGACTGGCACATCGACCAGGGCACCGACGTCATCGGCGTGGTCGGCACGACGGGCGAATCGCCGACCGTCTCGATGGAAGAGAACCGCGAGGTCATCCGCGTCGCCGTCGAGCACGTCAAGGGCCGCAAGCCGGTCCTGGCCGGCACGGGCGCCAACGCCACGGCCGAGGCCATCGAGCTGAGCCGCTTCGCCAAGCAGGTCGGCGCCGACGCCACGCTGTCGGTCGTCCCCTACTACAACAAGCCGTCGCAGGAAGGCATCTACCAGCACTTCAAGGCGATCGCCGAGGCGGTCGACATCCCGATGATGCTGTACAACGTCCCCGGCCGCACGGTCGCGGACATGACGCCCGAGACCACGATCCGCTGCGCCTCGCTGCCCGGCGTGTTCGGCATCAAGGAGGCCACCGGCAACATCGAGCGCGCCGCCTGGCTGATCAAGCACGCGCCCAAGGGCTTCCGCATCTATTCCGGCGACGACGGCACCGCCATCGCGCTGATGCTGATGGGCGGCCACGGCTCGGTCAGCGTCACCGCCAACATCGCGCCGAAGGCCATGCACGAGATGTGCATGGCCGCGATCGAAGGCCGCGCGCGCGAGGCGACCGCCCTCCACTTCCAGTTGCTGCCCCTGCACAAGCAGCTGTTCTGCGAGCCCAGCCCCGCCCCGACCAAGTGGGCCCTGAACAAGCTGGGCCGCTGCGGCAACCACCTGCGCCTGCCGCTGACCCCGCTGACGGCCGCCGGCCAGCAGCAGGTCGAGGGCGCCCTGCGCGAGGCCGGCCTGCTCTAATCACCGCGCGCCGGCCTGGCCGGCGGCACGATCCCTTTCTTCCCAGCGGCCGCGGGCCGCAGTGACCTACCTCGGAGATCCCCAGCGTGACTCGTCCCCTTTCTGAAAACGGCGCCTCCACCCCGGTGCGCGTGGCCTGCCTGATGGCGCTGGCCTCGCTGACGGCGTGCAGCACGTTCGAGAGCATGACCTCCGGCGACAAGGTCGACTACCGCACCCAGGCCAAGCAGACCACCGGCCTGGACGTGCCGCCGGACCTGACCCAGCTCCCGAAGGAAAACCGCCCGGCCGGCCCGATCAGCGCCGCGCAGATGGCCAGCCAGCCCAACGTCGCGCAGCGCGCCGCGACGACGGCCGCCGCCCCGGTGGCGCTGGACAAGGCCGGCTCGATCGAGTTCCACCGCCTGGGCAACGCCCGCTGGCTGCACAGCCCGCTGCCGCCCGAGCAGCTCTGGCCGCAGATCAAGGCCTTCTGGCAGGACCGGGGCTTCACGCTCGAGACCGAAGACCAGAACGTCGGCCTGATGGAGACCAACTGGGCCGAGAACAAGGCCAAGCTGCCGCAGGACTTCATCCGCAAGACGCTGGGCAACCTGCTCGATTCGCTGTACTCCACCGGCGAGCGCGACAAGTACCGCACCCGCCTGGAGCGCAATGAACAGGGCGGCACCGACATCTACGTGACGCATCGCGGCCTGGTCGAGGTCTACACGAACTCGCAGCGCGACGACACCGGCTGGCAGCCGCGGCCCTCGGATCCGGAGCTCGAGGCCGAAATGACCTCGCGCCTGATGCTCAAGCTCGGCGGCAAGGAAGAAGACGCCAAGACGATGGTCGCCACGGCGCAGCAGCCGGCGCCGGCGCTCGCCGACACGCCGAGCGGCAAGGTGCCGCGCTCGCTGGCCGACGTGCCGGACCAGCTCCAGATCAACGAGGACTTCGACCGCGCCTGGCGCCGCGTCGGCCAGTCGCTGGACCGCCACGGCTTCACGATCGAGGACCGCGACCGCAAGCAAGGGCTGTTCTTCCTGCGCTACGCCGACCCCAACCAGGCCGGCAAGGAAGAGCCGAACTTCTTCCAACGCCTGTTCGGCGCGACCAGCGCGTCCAGCGCCGTCCGCTATCGCGTGTCGGTCAAGTCGGACGCCAGCAAGTCGACCGTCATGGTCCTGGACGACAAGGGTCAGCAGCAGACCAACGAGATGGCCAAGCGCATCCTGCAACTGCTGATGGAAGACGTGCGCTGAGGCCGGCTTTTGATGGCGTGTCGCACGCCATCGAATTGCGGATTTGCGCAAAACAAAACGCCACCTTCGGGTGGCGTTTTTCTTGGGCATTTTCTGAAGGGGAGTATCCAGTCAAATACCAGCCCGCCCCTAAATGAGAGAGCGCCATGCGGGACGGCGATGCGCGCGGGGATCTCATCAGAAACACACCAGCAAAGAAAAAGCCGCATGGGCGAACCCATGCGGCTTTTTCGGGACGAGAGATCGTCTTAGTTGCTGGCGGCCGAAGCGGGAGCAGCAGCGTCCGAGGCAGCAGCCGAAGCTTCAACGGCCGGGGCCGAGGCTTCAACGGCGGGAGCCGAAGCTTCCGGAGCGGGCGTCGCCACGGGAGCCGCGGCTTCTTCCTTCTTGCCGCAAGCGGTCAGTGCAACAGCGGCCAGCAGGGAGGCCATCAGGATCGACTTTTTCATACTTGTCCTCAAGTAACTTTTAGACGAACAATCAATTACCGGTAATTAATGAAGTCGTACCAGAGTACGAGTACGAACTTCAGCAGACCAAGACGCGAGAAACCTCGAGCGCTTCCCTCGCCTAGCCAGCAATTATAGCCACCAGTTTGTAATCTCCTTACAAGCCTAGGGTGCTGCTGGCGAACGAAGGGGCAGAACGTTGCTCAATAGCGTCAAACCACTCGTGCGCCATGGCTTCTTCGCGGGTGTCGCGCAGTGAGAGCGACGCCCTTGCCGGCGTCCACACGGTGAACGTCAGCAATCCGGGTGCCAGCAGCAGCGCCTGAGGCGAGGGGGTGCTGCGCTGCAGCAGGTCGGCCGGATCGTAGGCGCCCGCCTGGACCACGTGATCGTGCAATTGCCGCCACTGGACGAAACGCGGATGGACGCGGCGCACCGCTTCGTAGTCGGCGGCGAGCAGCCGCAGCCGGCGGTGCGGAAGCGACCATCGGCGCAGGGCGTCCAGCAGAGCCGGATCGGACAGCGGCCAGGCGCTGAAATCCGGCGCGAGCCAGCACTGTTCGCGGCCGCCCTGCTCCGCGGCCAGCAGCAGCGCTTGCCGCAGCATTTGCCGGACCTCTTCCGCGGACTCGATAAGTCCTGGCTTGAGGGCGTCCGGGATCGCGGGTTCCGAAGACATGGCGGGCTCCTGATGCATCCTGGTGATTCGTGACGAGGCCGGAACGAGGGCGAGCGAGGTCAGGCGGGCAGCACCCAGCCGTCCTCGGTCCATTGATCCAGCAGGTCGCGTGCCCCTTCGCTCAAGCGCGCGACGTCGGCGGCGGACAGCGCACGCCCGTCGGCCAGCCGGCGCATCAGCGTGGCGTCGCGGCCGCCGGCGCGGAAGGACTGGCCGTTGATGAACACGTGCGCCGCGTCGTACATCATGCGCGAGCGCGGGCTTAGGCGCGCGCCCTCGCCCGGCGGCAAGGCTTCGCCCGGCTCGAAGAACACGCGGGGCTTGGGCTCGGTCAGCGCCTCGCCGAGCGCGCGCTCCAGGGCGAGCGGCTCGGCGACCGCCTTCAGCACCGCCTCCCGCGCGAACGCGGTGAGCGCCTGCGGAATCCGGCCCGGCTCGCTCGTCGCCGGCTGCCTGGGGTCGGCGTACATCCGGTCGCCGCGCGGCGCTTCCTCGTCGTCGGTCAGGCGCACCAGCAGTTCATTGGCCAGTTCGCCGCGCCGGGGCGAGCGGAATCCGACCGATGCCGTCATGCAGTCTCCGCCGACGGCCACGCCGTCATGCGCCCAGCCGGGCGGCAAATAGAGCATGTCACCCGGTTCCAGCACGAAGTCCTGCTCCGGCGCGAAGTCGGCGAGCACCTTGAGCGGCACGTCGTCGCGCAACTCGCCGGTGGTGGCGACGCCCTGCCGGCCGATGTGCCAGTGCCGCTTGCCGCTGACCTGGATCAGGAACACGTCGTAGGAATCGAAATGCGGGCCGACACCGCCGCCGTCGCTCGCATAGGACAGCATGAGGTCGTCCAGACGCGCCTCCGGCACGAAGCGGAACTGGCTCAGCAACTGATGCGCGGCCTCGACATGCAGGTCCAGCCCCTGCACCAGCAGCGTCCACTGCGGCTTGCTCCATGCGGGCAGCTTCGCGATCGGTCCCTGGCGCAGCGTCCAGCGATCGCCCTCTTGCCGCGAGACCAGGCGCGACTCCACCTCATCGCTGGCGGCCAGGCGCGCCAGGCCGGCGCGGTCGATCGGTGGCTGCACGCCGGGCAGCGCCTGGCGCACCAGCAGCGGCTGCTTCTGCCAGTGGCGCTTCATGAATTGGGCCGGGCTCAGGCCACCGAGCAGCGGCAACGCGGCGTCGATGGCCAGGCCCGCGGCGCGCGCGGCGGAAGCCGTCGCGGCCTTCGTGGGGGTCTTGGACGTGGAGGTCATGGGCGCGCATTGTCTGAGAGAATCGCGCGATGCAAATCACTGCCCCCTGCGTCGTCTCCCTGACCTGGAGACTCGAGGACGCCCAAGGCCAATCCGTCGAGGTGCTGGACCCGCCGATGGAGTTCTTCTACGGCGGCGAAGACCTGTTCACGAAGGTCGAGGAAGCGCTGGCCGACAAGGTCGCCGGCGACGAAGTCAGCGTGGCGCTGGAGCCCGAAGACGCGTTCGGCGACTACGACAGCGACCTGGTCTGCTTCGAGCCGCGCGAGGTGCTCCCGGAGAACGTCGACGTCGGCATGCAGTTCGAGGGCCTGCCCGAAGGCGCATCAACGCCGGACATGCCGGCCGACCGCATCTACACGGTGACCGAGGTCTATCCGGAGCATGTCGTGCTGGACGGCAATCACCCGCTGGCGGGCGTCGGTCTGCGGATCCACGTGACGGTGCATGACGTGCGCGAAGCCACCGAGGAAGAGATCGAGGCCGGCACGCTGGGCGACTCCGGCCTGAGCATCGCCGCCGGCCCTGGCCCCGACGAGCCGATCCACTGAGCGCTGAGCGCGATCTTCACGTCAGCGCGTCGCGCGAGCACAGCCGGCGATACAGATCGAACACCTTCGCCTCCAGTTCCGCCGGGCTGTCGCACACCCGCGCACCGATGAGCCGCGCGCGGTAGTTGTAGATCTGCTCGCGCACTGCATGCGACCAGCTCTGGCTGTTCGGTCCCAGGTCGAAGGTGCTGCTGCGCAGCACGTGCAACCAGCCGATGAGCACCGGCTCCGGCAACGCGGCCACCGTGTCGGTCAAGGTCCGGGGCGTCGCCCCGTGCGCGTGCAGGCGATGCAGCATCAGCAAGCGGATCACCAGCGCCGGATCGGCCGCGGCGGTCATCGCCAGCGCCTCATGCGGCGCGCCCTGGCGCGCCAGCCGGAACAGGCGCTGCAGCGTGTCGAGATCGCAGTTCGGCAGCGGGCGCGGCGCCTCCTCCTGCGGCGGCATCAGCAGCTCACCCTGGAAGTAGCGCAGCCCGAGCGCCTTCAGCCGCAGGTAGTCGCCCGGCTCGGTCAACTGATCCGCGATCAGGACGGCCGGCCCCCGCCTCACCCGCTCCTGCACCGCGGCCCAGGCGCTCACCGGCGCGAGCGACACGTCCAGCTTCACGAACGACAGCATCGGCAGCCAGTTCAGGCGCGGATCGTCCGGCGCGGCGACGCCCGCCAGCGCGAAGCGATAGCCCCGCGCATGCAGCTGCGCGACGCGGCGCGTGGTCGCCTCCTGCACCGGCACGCCCGCTGGCAGCTGGATCGCGCCGAGTTCTCCGCACAGCACGTCGGCGATCGGGCTCAGCAGCGTCACCGCATCCATCTCGATGAACAGGCATCCCGGCCGCCGGTGCACCAGGCCGCCGTCGAGCAGCGCCTGGCTCAGCAACAGGCTGGTCGCGTAGGGGCTGGGCGGTGGCGTGCGGCGCAGGCGCTCGCTCCAGCGGAAGCACAGCTCCGTGCCCATCGGCTCGACGGAACCATCGATGACCGGCTGGCGCGCGAAACGGAAGCAGGTGGATTCGGGCTGGACCAGCAGCCGGGCCAGCGAGACGCCGCCACGGGAAGAACGGGATGAGTGCATGACCTGGACATCGACGACAGACCCGGGGTGTCGGGCGGGCAGTCAGTATTTCCAGGATCGCGCCGGCGTTCGATGGCTCAGCTCAGTGGCAATGCGTCCGCGCCCGACTGGGAACAGTCGCCGACCGACTCGTTTGCGGATTCCTCGCCGGCCGGCGCCAGCAGCGGCAGCACCAGCACCGTCCTCGCGCCCTGCGCGGTGCGCTCGAACTGGAACGCCGCGCCGATGCGCGCGGCCCGCCGGCGCAGCCCCTCCAGGCCGGTGCCGCCGGACAGCGGCGTGTCGCCGCCCGGCTGCGGATCGATGTCGGTGTCCGTGTCGGCGCTTGCGCCCGCCGCCGGCGCATCGCGCTGCGCCTCGCTGGACTGGCCGTTGTCCTCGATCTGCACCTCCAGCCGCTCGTCTTGCGGGACCGCCATGCGGATCGACAGCCGGCTCGCACGCGCGTACTTGATCGTGTTGGCCACCGATTCCTCGACGATGCGCATCACCTCCTTCGCCAGCCGGTCCATCAGCACGATCTCGGGGCCGTCGGGGACGTCGTACTCGATCTGGAAGTCGGCGCGCGACAGCGCCTCGTCCAGGTTGCTGCAGTAGGTGAAGAGGATGTCGTGGATGGTGCGCTGCTCCTGCACCTCGGTGACCGAGATGATCTCGCGCAGGTCCTTGAGCGCGTCCATCAGCCGGAGCTCGAGCCGCTCGTGGTCGATGTCGCGATCGCGCACGCTGAACAGCGTGGTCACCAGCTTGGAGCCGATGCCGTCGTGCAGGTCACGGTAGATGCGGTCGCGCTCGCCCTGCGCCGCGGCCTCGTTCTCCATCTCGCGCTGCCGGTTGTAGCTGACCAGCAGTTCGCGCTCGCGCTGCTGCAGGGTGTCGCTGAGGATGCGGTTGTGGTCGCGGATGCGCTTCACGTTCGTCTGGAACTTCGTGAGCAGGATCTGCGCGACGACGAACAGCAGCAGCGGCACGCTCAGGTGGCTCAGGAAGATCGGCGTCACCAGCAGGTGCGAGAGCGCCCATCCGGCGTCGGACATCGGGAACTGGATCAGCTGCACCACCGCGTTGTGGTCGCGCAGCGCGAACACCTGGGCCAGCACCGACTGGAACAGCAGCGACATCGCCGTGCGCGAGCGCGTGCGCGCGACATGCAGCGTCAGCCGCGAGCACGCGAACAGATGGAAGACCAGCAGCACCGGCAGCCAGTAGACGTCGAGCCACTCGCGGCCGCGCGTCCCGAGCACCGGATACGCGAGCGCCGCGAACGACGCCGCGCTGAACAGCGCCACACGCCCCGCGCGGCCCAGCGGCTCACCCACGAAGGCGAAGATGAACAGCGTCAGCACCGCCACCACGCCGCCCAGGCAGGCGTACTGGGCCCAGGTCCACAGCGGGATCAGCGCCGCCGGCACGTAGGGCAGCAGGATCAGCGTGAACAGCACCGACCACAGCACCGTGGTCGCGCCCGCGTGCAGGAACACCGCGCCGTCCTTGTGGCTGGCGAGCCAGGCCCCCAGCATGAACATGCCCGCCAGCAGGCAGAAGACGTTGGAGGCGTTGGCCAGCGACGAGCCGATGAAGCTGGTCAGCTCGAAGATGTAGGAGACCGTCGCCAGATCGCCGATGTAGACCGGCGCGAGCTGCAGATACGGATCCCAGGTCGTGAGCTCGATCGTCAGCTGGTTGCCCTCGGGCCGCAGCAGCCGCCGCGCCAGCGGCACCTGCAGCGGGCGGTACCACTTGTAGCGCGTTTCGGCATTGGATTTGGGGAGGCCGGCCACCCAGACGCCGTTCAGATAGACGTCCATGCCGTCCAGCGCCTGGCTGATCAGCAGGCTGGCGCCAGGAATGCGGGCGCCCGCGCGCGGGCTCTGGCAGCACGGCAGCGGCCGGGCCAGGAAGCGGTCCAGGTCAATGCGCAGTCTCGCCCGCTTCAGCCCGGGCGCCTGGCTGAGGTCGCGCACGTCGGGCAGCGCGATGCGCGGCTCGTCGACGAGCCGGCGTCCGCGCAGGCGGGGCGCCTCCGGCCCGGCGTCGCGCGAATCGGCGCCGGCGGCCACGATCTCCAGGTCCTGGGCCGCCTCCACGCGGTAGACCCGCGTCGCCAGGCTGCTGGTGGCGATCACCAGCACCGACAGGATCGAGAAGGTCAGCCAGAAGAACACCGTCTTCAGCGAGCCGCGCCGGGGACTATTCATCGATGAGCCCATGCAGCCGCGCCGCGTTGGCCGCCATCGCGCGCGACTTCACGCCCAGCTTGCGGTACACGCTGCGCAGATGCTGGTTGACGGTGTGATGCGAGATGCTCAGGCGCCGGCCGATCTCGACGATGGGCAGCCCCTCGACGAGGTGGTGCAGCACCTCCCACTCGCGCTCACCCATGCCGAGTTCCCGCAGCACCTTCTGGCGGTCGACCTGCGGGCGTTCGTTGTTCTCCAGCATCGTGATCCGGTCGACCACCAGTTGCGCCACCGCCGGACTCAGCGGCGCCTGGCCGTTATGGGCGCTCACCAGCTTGTCCACCATCGCCGGCTGGATCTCGTCCTTGAGCAGATAGCCGCTGGCCCCGGCGCGCAGGCTGCGCATCACATGCTTGCTGTCGCCGAAGGTGCTGACGACCACGCTGCGCGATTCCGGACATTTGTCCTTGATCAACCGGATCAATTCGACACCGTCGACGTCCGGCAATCCCAGATCGACCACATACAGGTCGGCGCGGTTCGCCAGGATCGCGGCGATGGCCTCGCCGCGATTCTTGGCGATGCCGACAACCTCACAGAAGCTGCTGTTCGAAATCACGTCCACCAGCCTTTTCATGACGGCCGGATCGTCTTCGATGATCACGACGGCAATACTCATTCGTTGGCTCCTTCTCGCTCGTTTTCCCATTGCCCGAGGGCGGACACAGTTTCGCGAGAGAGAGGAATCGGACAATCACCGAAGCAAGTAAACCAAAAAACGCCAGCTAACAGGATTCAGTGGGGGGCGAGGATTCCCGGCGAACCGCGCCCGCCTCCACCGGCGACCGGGTGGACGCCCGGCCCCATCGGGCTTTGACCCATTCATCGGCGCTGGCCGCCAGGCAGGTGATGAGCAGTATCAAGCCCCCGCTCACCAGCAGATAACCAATTCCAGTAAGTTCAAATGTGTGATGGCCCGACACCGGCGGGTCGGCCCGGTCAATCAGAAGACAGCCCGCACCCGCCAGCGTCAGGCCGATCGAGACCGCATAGATGTTTCTCATGGCATCAATTCATTCGCAAACTTCGGGAGGCAGTGTCATCCACCGCGATCAGTTTGCTAATCACTCATTAATGTGTGGATCGACTTGGAATTGCTAGTTTCTGGAAATCCGAAGCGAGAATTTCCTGAAATGCGAACACGAGCAACCGCATACCGAAAGGCGGCACCGTCGATCCGACTGTCAACCCGCGAAGCGGGTGTCATTGAGCAATCCGCAGTAATGCGCCAATTGCCCGGACTCAGTCGCGATAAACCAGCGCCGCAAGCCCCGTTCGACCGGTCCAGCCATGAGGGAAAACAAAAACGGGCGCCCGAAGGCGCCCGTTCCTGGAGAAAACGGAAATTCGCGTGTCAGCGCAGGAATTTCCCGCGCGGATCGATGATGGCGATGTCCGCGTAATTGGTGCCGGTATGGTCGGTGGGGCTGAAATTCAACTCCATGCCGCCGAGGTCATACCGCGACATACCGTTCAGCGCCCGCAGCAGGCTGGCGCGCGACGCGTCCTTGCCGGCGCGCCTGAGGCCCTCGACCAGCACCTTCGCGCTGGCGAAGCCCTCCATCATGGCCGGCGTGACCAGGCCGCCGCTCTCGGCCGGCTTGGCCTTCACCAGGTCGGTGAGCTCGCGGACCATCGCCAGGTTGGTGCTGCGCTCGCTCGGGAACACCTGCGAGACGATGACGCCCGCGGCGTTCTGGCCCAGCAACTGGACGAAGCCGTTGGAGGCGTTGTTCGACAGCGTCGCGCCCAGGATGCGCGAGCCGGCGGCGCGCAGGCCGTTGATCGTGTCGGCGGTGATCTGCTGCGAGGCGATCACCAGCACCACCTGCGGATCGGCCGCGATCAGCTGCTTGACCACGCCGGCGACATCGGGCTTCTCGCGGTCGAAGCTGAAGTGGGCGACCGGCTTGGCCTTGCGGTCCGCGAAGCCGAGCATCGCGCCGGCCACGCCGTCGGCGCCGAAGCTGTCGTTCACCTGGACGAGCGCGATGCGCGTGTTGCCCATCTCCAGCAGCAGCTGGACGGCGCGCTCGGCCTCGCGCTGGTAGGTCGAGCGCACGTTGAAGACATAGGGCGGCACCGGCTTGTGCAGCAGCATCGCGCCGGTCGAGGGCGCCACCAGCGGCACCTGCGCCTTCTCCAGCAGCGGGATCACGGCCTGGGTGTGCGGCGTGCCTCGGGTCAGGAACAGCGCCACCGCGCCCTTGTCGATCAGCGTCTGCGCGTTGGCCGCGGCGCGCTTGGGATCGAAGCCGTCGTCCAGCGACTGCAGGTCGATCTTCTGACCGTTGACGCCGCCGGTGGCGTTGACGTGGTCGATGTAGAGCCGGGCGCCGAGCGTCAGTTCCTTGACGCTGGCCGAGACCTGGCCGGTGAAGCCGGCCGTCTGGCCGATCAGGATGTCCGCGTGGGCGGCGGTGCCCAGGCCGAAGGCCAGCGCGGCGGTGGCGGAAGCGGCGAGCCGGCTCAGGCGCCGGCTCCAGGAAGGCTTGCTCATGGTGGTCTGTCCCGCCGGTGCGCGGGTAGCGGCCGGCCGTGTCTCCTGCACGCCGGCGCGCGGATGGGCGCCGGCCCCTCGGCGCCCTCCCCCGCGTTCAGGGGGATCAGCGTCCGGCGCGCATCTTAGCGACGATGTCCTGGACCTGGCCCAGCAGCGCCGGGGTGTCCAAAGTCAGAACGTTGCGATTCGACAGCAGTTGCCGCCCGCCCACCCAGACGTCCGTGACATGTTCACGCCCGGCGACATAAACGAGCTGCGCATCGGCGTGATAGACCGGCTGGCACTCGATCGAGTCCAGCGCCACCGCGACCACGTCGGCCAGCTTGCCGGCCTCGAGCGTGCCCAGGTCCCGGGCCCGGCCCATCGCCTTGGCGGCGCGCACGGTGGCCATCTCCAGCGCGGTGCGCGCGGAGACGGTCAGCGGATCGCCGCTCACGCCCTTGGCGAGCAGCGCGGCGGCGCGGATCTCGCTGAACATGTCCTGGCGGTTGTTGGAAGCCGCGCCGTCCGTGCCCAGGATGGTGTTGACGCCGGCCGCCTCCAGGGCCTTGACCGGCGCCACGCCCGAGGCCAGCTTCAGGTTGGAGCTCGGGTTGTGAACCAGGTGCACGCCCTGCTTCGCGACCAGGTCGATCTCCTCGCCGTTCAGATGGACCATGTGCACGGCGATCATCTTTGCGTTGAGCAGGCCCAGCTTGTGCAGGCGGGCCAGCGGGCGCTCGCCGTACTGCTTCAGGCTGCCGTCGATCTCATCCTGCGTCTCGTGGATGTGGCAGTGCATCTGCAGGTCGTACTTCTCGGCCAGCTCGCGCAACTGGATGAAGGTCTCGTCGGAGACCGTGTAGGGCGCATGCGGCGCGCTGGTCCAGTCCAGCAGCGGCTCGCCCTTGAACTGCTCGTAGGCGGCCAGGCCCTTGGCGATGTAGTCCTGCGCGTTGGCGGCGTAGCCGGTGGGGAAGTCGATGACGTTGATCGACACGCCGGCGCGGATGCCGCTGTCCACCGCGGCACGGGCCATCGCGGTGGGGAAGAAGTACATGTCGTTGAGGTAGGTCACGCCGCCGCGGATGGCCTCGGCCGCCGACAGCAGCGAGCCGGTGTAGGTCCAGTCCTCGCTGACCCACTGGCGCTCCAGCGGCCAGATGTGGTTGTTGAGCCAGTCCATCAGCGCCAGGTCGTCCGCGACGCCGCGCAGCAGCGACATCGCCGAGTGCGTGTGCGCGTTGATCAGGCCGGGGATCAGCACGTGGTGCGGGAGCTCGACGCGCTCGGCATCGGCGTAGCGCTGGAGCGCCTCCTCGCGCGGCAGCACGGCGGCGATGCGCTCGCCCTCGATGGCCAGCGCGTGCTGCTCGAGCACGGGGCTGTCCGGCGTCATGGTGATCAGCCAGCGGGGCAACAGCAGCTTCACGGCTTGGGTCGTCATGGGGTTCTCCTCACGGCCTCACGGGCCCGGATCAAAGGTTCAGAAAATCTCGTCGAACAGCGCCAGCACCCGCGCCGCGTCGACCTCGACGCAGACCTGCTGCGCCGGGTGGCCGCTCCAGGGCGTGCCGCTGCCATGCTCGCCGCGCCAGTCCTGGATGGTCTGGCCGGTCGCGATGCCTTCCAGCACGACGCGAACCGGGCCGGCGCGCAGCGTGAAGGCCTCGGGCACGAGCAGGATGGCCGCGGCGCTCGCGTCATGGGCGTAGATGCCGCCGATGCCGTCGCGCGCGTCGTAGAACTGCTGGTAGTGGCGCGTGGCCTGCCAGAGCAGCTCGCCGGCGCCATCGCCACGGCCGCGCAATTGCTCGAGCGCGGACTCGCGCATGATCGCTTCCTGCGTGACGTCCAGGCCGACGATGGTCACCGGCCAGGCCGCGGTGAAGACGCGATCGGCGGCTTCGGGGTCGGCCATGATGTTGGCCTCGGCCACCGGCGTGACGTTGCCGCCGTGGCCGCGCAGCCCGAAGGCGCCGCCCATCACGACGACCCGCTTCACCTTTCCCGTGATCGACGGGTCGTGCGCCAGCGCCAGCGCGAGGTTGGTGAACGGGCCCACGGCCACCAGCGTGATCTCGCCCGGCCGCGCGTTGACGAGCTCGCAGATCAGTTGATGCGCCGGGCGCGGATCCAGCGGCCGCGTGGGCGCCGGCAATTGCGCGCTCATGCCGCCCAGGCCGTCATCGCCATGCACGTGGGTCGCGTCCTTGCGGCGGCGCTCGTCGCGCAGCGGCCCCGCGGCGCCGGCGGCCACGGGGATGTCCTGGCGATAGAGCGCGGTCAGGCCGCGCGCGTTGCGGGTGGTGATCTCGACCGGCGCGTTGCCGAAGGCCGTCGTGACGGCCAGCAGCTCGAAGCGGGGGTGGCAGGCCAGCAGCGCGAGCGCGAGCGCGTCGTCGATGCCGGGGTCGGTGTCGAAGAGGACCGGGATGCGGCCAGAGGCCGCGTTCTTGCTGTCCATGGGACTACTGCGCTCCAGGGTCAGGGGTTGCCGAGGGCCGAGTGTGCCGCGTTCGCCACCAGCGTGGCGAGCTCGGGCAAATCGGGCAGCTCGGAGCGGTGCGGCATCGCCTGCTGCACGCCGGCGCGGCTCACCGCCAGCGCGGCGGCCGACTGGCCCAGCGCGGCGGCGCGCGCGGGCGCGAGGCCCTCGGCCAGGCCGACGGCCAGCCCGCCCACCAGCGTGTCGCCAGCGCCCACGGTGTCGACCGCCTCGACGCGCGAGGCCCCGAGGTGCAGCCCGTCCGGATGCGCGTCGCACAGCAGCCAGGCGCCGGCCCTGCCCAGCGTCACCAGCACGTGGCGCGGGCCCAGCGTGCGCAGGTGCGCGGCGGTGGCGCGAGCGATGGTCAGTTCATCGGCATCGCCGGGCAGCGACACCGCGCGCGCGAGCTGCAGCGCCTCGGTCTCGTTGACGACCAACCAGTCGCTCAGCGCCAGCAGCGCGGCGGGCAGCGCCTGCGCCGGCGCGGCGTTCAGCACGGTGGTGACGCCGGCCTCGCGGGCGATCTCGAAGGCGCGCTGGATGGCCGGCACCGGCACCTCCAGCTGACCGACGACGACCCGCGCCTGGCGCAGCAGCGCCGCGCCCTGCTCCACGTCGGCGCCGTCCAGGTCGGCGTTGCTGCCGGGCACGACGACGATCGCGTTCTCGCCGCCCTCGCTCGCCACCATGATCACGGCCACGCCGGGCCAGGCCGCGTCGTCGCGGCGGATGGCGGCGGTGTGCACGCGTTCGGCCTCCAGCGCCTTGAGCAGGTCCTGACCATGCTGGCGCATGCCGACGCGGCCGATCAGCGCGACCTCTGCGCCCAGCCGCGCCGCGGCCACCGCCTGGTTGCCGCCCTTGCCGCCGGGCGTGCCGGCGAAGGCGTCGCCGATCAGGGTCTCGCCCGGCGCGGGCAGCCGCGCGGCGTGGGCCACGAGGTCCATGTTGACGCTGCCCACCACCACCACGGTGGCCGCAGCCTTTGCTGAGGTCATGAATGCTCCGGAGACGACGGCGCCGCGGTGCTCTCGCGCAGCACGACCTGCGGCACGAGTTGCAGGTCCTTGTAGGGCGCCTGGGGATTCTCGATGCGCTCGATCAGCGCGCGGCCGGCCTCCCGGCCGAGGTCGCGGATCGAGCAGCCCACGCTGGTCAGCGCGGGATAGACGTAGCTGCCGAGCTCGATCGCGTCGAAGCCCACGACCGAGAGCTGGCGCGGCACGGCCAGGCCCAGTTCGGCGGCGGCGCGCAGCGCGCCCATGCCCATCAGGTCGTTGCAGGTGAAGACCGCGGTCAGCTCGGGCTGGCGGCGCAACAGCGCCTTCACGGCCTCGTAGCCGCCGGCGGTGCTGAAGTCGCTCTCGGCCAGCCATTCGGGCCGGGCCTCCAGGCCGCGCTGCTGCAGCGCATTGCGCCAGCCGGCGACGCGCTCGGTGGTGACTTCAAATTCGGCCGGGCCGCTGACGCAGCCGATGCGGCGATGGCCCAGCTCCAGCAGATGGCGCACGACCTCGAAGGCGCCCAGCTGGTTGTTGACGCTGACGCGGTCCGCGCGCGCGCCCGGCACCAGGCGGTCCACCGTCACCACCGGCACGCTGGCGTGGCGGAAGGTGCCCGCCAGCGCCTCGGTGTCGCCGGCGGAGCTCAGCAGCAGGCCGTCGATGCGCTTCTCGAGCAGCGTGCGCAGGTAGGCCTGCTGATGCTTGGGATCGTTGTCGGAGTTGCAGAGGAAGACCGAGTAGCCGGCCTGCCGGCACCACTCCTCCGCGCCCACCACGAGTTCCGCGAAGAAGGGATTGCGCACGTTGGGCACCAGCACGCCGACGATCTTGGTCTCGCTGCGCCGCAGCGAGCGCGCCACCGCGCTGGGCAGGTAGCCGATCTCCTCCACCGCCGCCAGCACCCGCGCGCGGGCCTCCGCGCTCACCGGGCGCGTGTTGTTCAACACGTGCGACACCGTGGTGAAGGACACCCCCGCCAGCGCGGCCACATCCTTGATGGTGCTCATCGGTAGATTCGGTCCCCTGGTCCTGCCAAACTAGGTGGTTCGGTCAATTGCAAACGTTTGCAGAGCATACCCCAAGCTTGATCGCATCGAGGCCCGGGAAGCGACGGAGCGCTCGGGACGAATCGCCGGGGGGGCGCGTGCGGAAACAGCGTGCGGCCGCATGAAAAAAGCCCCTGGGCCGCGGCGCAGGGGCTTGTTGTGTCGGCACCGGTCCGCGGACCGGTTCGACCTTCACGCGATCAGCGCTGGGCGATCGGCTTGACGTCGCGCTTGGTGGCGCCGACGAACAGCTGACGCGGACGGCCGATCTTGTACTCGGGGTCGCCGATCATCTCGTTGAGCTGCGCGATCCAGCCGACCGTGCGGGCCAGCGCGAAGATCGCCGTGAACAGCGGCACCGGGATGCCGATGGCGCGCTGCACGATGCCCGAGTAGAAGTCGACGTTCGGATAGAGCTTGCGGGCGACGAAGTATTCGTCTTCCAGCGCGATCTTCTCCAGCTCCATCGCCAGCTTGAACATCGGGTCGTTGTGCAGGCCCAGTTCGTTCAGCACTTCGTGGCAGGTCTCGCGCATCAGCTTGGCGCGCGGGTCGTAGTTCTTGTAGACGCGGTGGCCGAAGCCCATCAGCTTGACGCCGCTGTTCTTGTCCTTGACCTGCTTGATGAAGTCGCCGATCTTGGCCACGCCGCCGTTCTTCTGGATGTCCTCCAGCATGTTCAGCGCGGCTTCGTTGGCGCCGCCGTGCGCCGGGCCCCACAGGCAGGCCACGCCGGCCGCGATCGCGGCGAACGGGTTGGTGCCCGACGAGCCGCACAGCCGCACCGTCGAGGTCGAGGCGTTCTGCTCGTGGTCCGCGTGCAGCGTGAAGATGCGGTCCATCGCGCGCACCAGCACGTCGTTGGGCTTGTACTCCTCGCAGGGCGTGGCGAACATCATGCGCATGAAGTTGCCGGCGTACGAGA
>Ga0102591_1002211_pt1 | contig 22049 bp, 18 predicted proteins | sample AraplaCol_mCL_r2_2_FD_76860 | JGI IMG/M metagenome (GOLD analysis project Ga0102591, IMG submission 76860) | Arabidopsis root microbial communities from North Carolina, USA - plate scrape MF_Col_mCL_r2 (SPADES assembly) (version 2) | ecosystem: Host-associated > Plants > Roots > Endosphere... | reverse complement strand
TGACGGCAGCCTATGCCAACCTCTTCACGGCAGCCGGCGGCACGGTCGTCCGAGCTGACGCCTCCGCTCTTCGCGAGGAGAAGAACGGCTGGTCGATCACGACAGCCGAAGGCGAGATCATCGAAGCCGGCGAGGTCGTCGTTGCCCTCGGCCCGCAATCCGGCCTGATCTTCCGCAAGCTCGGCTATTCCTTGCCGCTGGCGGTCAAGCGCGGCTACCACCGGCATTATGCGCAGCGCGAAGGCCAGCCGCTCGGCCACTCCGTCGTCGACGAGGAAGCCGGCTACGTGCTGGCGCCGATGGCGCGCGGTATCCGGTTGACGACGGGCATCGAATTTGCTGCGCCCGATGCGCCGCCGAATACCATCCAGCTCCGCCGCGACGAGGCTCAGGCCCGCGCGCTCTTCCCGCTCGGTGAGCCAGTGGAGGCCACGCCCTGGCTCGGCCTGCGTCCCTGCCTGCCCGACATGCGCCCGGTGATCGGACCGGCGCCGCGCCATCGCGGCGTTTGGTTCAATTTCGGCCACGCCCATCACGGCCTGACGCTCGGCCCGGCAAGTGGCCGGCTGCTGGCCGAGCAGATGGCCGGCAACGACACGTTTGCCGATCCGAAGCCCTTCCACCCGCATCGCTTCCTGTAGTTACAAGGTCTGCCATTCTATTTCTGCAGCCGCTGCACTACCTTTAGGGCCGTGGACCAGATCGATTCCGAAGCCCGCGTTGTCCTGCCTCAGCCTTTCACCCGCTGGTTCGCGGACAAGGGATGGCGTCCACGCGCCCATCAGCTGGAATTGCTGGCCCGCGCCGAGGCTGGTGACAGCACGCTGCTGATCGCGCCAACCGGCGCCGGCAAGACGCTCGCCGGCTTTCTGCCATCGCTGACCGACCTGACGCGTCGCGGCAAGATCCTCCCGGGCTCCGCCTTCACCGGTATCCACACGCTTTACATCTCGCCACTGAAGGCGCTTGCCGTCGACATCGAGAGAAACCTGATGAAGCCAGTGGAGGAAATGGTCCTGCCGGTGACGGTCGAAAACCGCACCGGCGACACGCCAGTTGCCAAGCGCCAGCGCCAGAGATTGAGCCCGCCCGACATTCTGCTGACCACCCCCGAGCAAGTGGCCTTGCTGCTCGCCAGCCGCGAGGCAGAGCGCTTTTTCAAGGACCTCAAATACGTCGTTTTCGACGAACTGCATTCGCTCGTCACCTCGAAGCGGGGACACATGCTTTCGCTCGGCCTTGCCCGCCTGCGCCGGCTGGCACCCGCCCTGCAGACGATCGGCCTTTCGGCTACCGTCTCCGACCCGATGGACCTGCAGAAATGGCTAGTCGCGCAGCGGGAAGGCGAGGATCACCACGCCGGATTGGTCATCGTCGAAGGCGGCGCCAAGCCCGACATTTCGATCCTGTCGACCGAGGAGCACATTCCCTGGTCGGGCCATTCGGCGAAATACGCGATCCCCGACGTCTACAAGCAGCTCCTCGACCACCGCACGACGCTGCTCTTCGTCAATACCAGGTCGCAGGCCGAGATGCTGTTCCAGGAACTCTGGACGGTGAACGAGGAAAACCTGCCGATCGCGCTGCATCACGGCTCGCTCGATGTCGGCCAGCGCCGCAAGGTGGAGGCCGCGATGGCGGCAAACCGGCTGCGGGCGGTTGTCGCCACCTCGACGCTCGACCTCGGCATCGACTGGGGCGATGTCGATCTTGTCGTCCATGTCGGCGCGCCAAAGGGAGCCTCGCGGCTTGCCCAGCGCATCGGCCGCGCCAACCACCGCATGGACGAGCCGTCGAAGGCGATCCTCGTGCCCGCCAACCGCTTCGAGGTGATGGAATGCCAGGCAGCACTCGACGCGAACTATATCGGCGCGCAGGACACGCCGCCGGTCGGGAAGGGCGCGCTTGATGCTCTGGCGCAGCATGTGCTCGGCATGGCCTGCGCCGAACCTTTCGATATGCTGGAACTCTTCGACGAGATATTGAGCGCCTCGCCATACGCCGATCTCTCGTGGGAGACCTTCGAGCGCGTCGTTGATTTCGTCGCGACGGGCGGCTATGCGCTGCGCACCTATGAGCGCTATGCCCGGATCCGCAAGACCAAGGAAGGACGCTGGCGCGTCTCAAATCCCCAGGTCGCCCAGCAATACCGGCTGAACCTCGGCACCATCGTTGAAAGCCCGATGCTCAACCTGCGCATGGTCAAGCGCGGCGAAGGCGGCAGGATCGGCCGCGGCGGTGCGACGCTGGGCAAGGTCGAGGAATACTTCCTCGAGCAGCTTTCGCCCGGCGACACCTTCATCTTCGCCGGCAAGGTGCTACGTTTCGAGGGCATCCGCGAGAACGAGGCTGTTGCCTCGCAGGCCTTCTCGATGGATCCGAAGATCCCATCCTATGCCGGCGGCAAGTTTCCTCTTTCCACCTATCTGGCGGACCAGGTGCGCTCGATGATAGCAGATCCCGACCGCTGGCGCCGCCTGCCGGACCAGGTGCGCGACTGGCTGGCGATCCAGCAGGAAAAGTCGATGCTGCCGAAGCGCGACGAGCTCTTGATCGAGACCTTTCCGCGCGGAAGCCGCTGCTACATGGTGATCTACCCCTTCGAGGGACGACTGGCGCACCAGACGCTCGGCATGCTGCTGACCCGGCGCCTCGAGCGAGCCGGCGCCAAGCCTCTCGGCTTCGTCGCGACGGATTATTCGCTCGGCATCTGGGGCTTCGAGGACATGGGGCTGATGATCCGCAACGGCCGGCTCAGCCTTGCCGATCTCTTCGACGAGGACATGCTGGGCGACGATCTCGAAAGCTGGCTCGACGAATCTTTCCTTTTGAAGCGAACCTTCCGCAATTGTGCCGTGGTTGCAGGTTTGATCGAGCGCCGTCACCCGGGCAAGGAAAAGACCGGGCGCCAGGTCACGGTCTCGGCCGATCTGATCTATGATGTGCTGAGAACCCACGAGCCGGATCACATTCTGCTGCAGGCGACGCGGCAGGATGCGGCAAGCGGGCTTTTGGATATTTCCCGGCTTGGCGATATGCTGAGGCGAATCAAGGGCCATATCACGCATCGCGCGCTCGACCACATCTCGCCGCTGGCGGTCCCCGTCATGCTGGAGATCGGCAAGGAGCCAGTGCATGGCGAGGCGCATGATGCCGTGCTGGCGGAAGCCGCCGACGACCTGATCGCCGAGGCGCTGGCTTAGAATAAGTCCCGGATAGGTTTGCGCCGGCTTACCATCCGGAATGCCCGATACGGAGATAGGGAGCGACCCGAAAAGGAGCTTCCGAGACCAAGGACTGACCCGAGTGATGAACCGCCTGGCGCTTGCGCGTGAACTGAACGGACTGGCCGCGCGACCGGGCGTCGAGACTTCGGTCCACGGCGTTGCCGCCGTCTGCGATCCGCTCGGCGCGCTCTACATGCCCGATGCCGGCATTCTCGTCGTGTCCGACCTGCATCTCGAAAAGGGTGCGGCCTTCGCCCGTCGCGGCATGATGCTGCCGCCCTACGATACGCTGGCGACGCTGACTGTGCTTTCGGCCGTCATCACCCGCTACGACCCGAAGCTGGTGGTCTCGCTCGGCGACAATTTCCACGACCGCGTCGGCTCGGCGCATCTGCCCGAGTCGTTCCGCAGCCTGATTGCGGAAATGGCGCGCGGCCGCGAATGGATCTGGATCAACGGCAATCATGATCCTGACGGCACTGTCGATCTGCCGGGTGCTTCCGTCGATGAGATGCATTACGGCGGTCTGACCTTCCGCCACGAGCCGAGAGGCGGGCTGCAGCAGGGCGAGATCGCCGGGCACCTGCATCCGGCCGCAACCGTCCGCCGCCGCGAAAAATCCGTCCGCCGGCCGTGCTTTGCCACCGACGGCGCCCGCCTGCTGATGCCGGCCTTCGGCGTCTTGACCGGCGGCCTCGACCTTCGCCACAAGGCGATGAAGGGCCTGTTCGATCACACTGCGCTCATCGCCCACCTCCTTGGGCGTGACCGGATCTACTCAGTCAGGTTTGGCAACCTGGTGGGTTAAGCGCGCGATAGGCGACAGGCGTGCAAACCGCCGTCGCGCTAGTCGCCGAAATAGTAGAGCGGCTGGCGAGTGAGCTCACCACGGCCGAGATGGCCGTACACATCGTTTCCCAGAATCCAGAAGGCAATCGCCTGCGTCTTCGTGTTGAAGATGTAGTCGCCGGAGATCCAGTGTTCCGCTTTGTTGCCAGAAAGCGCATACAGATAGTCGCCAACCTCATACATGACCGCCCGGTGCGAGTTGTAATCGTATAAGTAGCGCTCGGCCATCTATTCTCCTGATTCTATTTCGGAAAGAATCCCATGGTCCCGAATGTATTGTCAAACAATACTGTAGATGTACGAAGATCGACCCAATTTTGTTTGGTTCGTGTTGTATAGTGTTTCTATTGGACGTTCCCAGTGAAGGCCTTAATTGCACTCCTGCAATTGCCGTTGATAGGTCACTGCCATGTTGTTGAACCGCTGCGCCGTCTTCTGCAGCTGTGCATTCGAGCGCCAGTCGCCGCGCACGTAACCCTTCGGGCCGGAATAGTAGGCGAGATAGAGGTTGTAGGCATCGTTCAGGGGAATGCCGGTCACCTGGCTGTTTTGCGCGTGGTACCAGCCGATGAAGTCGATCGCATCGGCGAAGTTGGTGCGGCGCGCGGCCCAGCTGCCGGTGGCGGATTGGTAGTGATCCCAGGTGCCGTCGAGCGCTTGCGAATAGCCGTAAGCCGTCGAAGGTCGCGTCCACGGAATGAAGCCGAACAGCTTGGTGCGCGGTGGTCGCGCATAGGGCTGGAAGCCGGACTCGGTATACATGGTCGCCATCAGGATCGGAACCGGAACGCCATACTTGCGCTCCGTCTTTTCCGCCGCGCGCTGCCAGCTCGTGAACATCCCGTCGCGCTGCTCGAAGACCGCGCAGATGTTTCGGGTCTGTTTGGGAGCGGTCGCACAGCCGGCAACAAGTGCCAGAAGCACGAGAGCGGGGAGGGCACGGATACGCATTACAAGAACCTCTCGTTTCCGAGAGATTACTAACTCGTAAATATTAACGAGCGGTTTTTAGCGGAATGCGAGTTGCCACCTGCAAATGGCGGCAGTGCCGCTTAGGAGAGCAGCTTTTCCAATCCGGAATTTTGTCAGCGCCCGCCTGCGCTTTTCGACGCTTTGCTGCGTTAAAACGACGAAACCTCGCCGCTCGAAGAACAGTTTGGCCGTCAGGCCCGCTTCCCTTGCCAAACTGCCTGGCCCTGGGAGGCCGCACGAGCGTTGGTTCAAGTGTACTTTGCGCGTGGCCCAAAGGCATTTATTGTCGAAGAATGCCGGGCGCGGTTGGGAGTGTCTGATGTCGGCAGTGCCTTTCTCGAAGATTTCGACGCCGATCAACGCGCTGTTCGCCGCAATTGGTCTCCTGATCGTTGCTGCGCTGACGACGCCCAATCTCGCCGCGGAAGAGCAATTGGCCTTTGAGTTGCTGCTTGCGGCAATTTGGGTGGTCTATGTGCTCCAATTGGTTGGGACGTTGCTCTCACGTCGACAACGCCCGTCGAGCGGGGTGACGGCCCTTGTGATCGATTTGCTTGCCGTTCTGGTTCCGGTCGTTGCATTCCTGTTCGTTGGATCCCGCGATCGGAGCCTGTATTGCGCCATTTGGCTTCTCAAGCCGCTGCGGGACTCGAGCTTCTTCAGGCTGATGGCAAAGGTGGTTGCGAACGAATCGCGCAATCTGCTTGGCGTCACGTCGGTCTTCGGCATCGTTCTCTTTGGTGCCGCGCTGGCCGGTTATGTCATCGAGCGCGACGTCCAGCCAGACAAGTTCGGCAGCATCCCGCAGGCGATGTGGTGGGCCGTCGTGACGTTGTCGACGACCGGCTACGGCGACGAGATCCCGCAGAGCCTCGGAGGGCGGATACTGGCTGGCCTGGTGATGATGAGCGGTATCGGCATTTTTGCGCTTTGGGCCGGTATCCTCGCCACCGGTTTCTACGAAGAGGTTCGCCGTCAGGACTTTGTTCGCAACTGGCAACTGGTCGCCGCCGTACCTCTATTCCAGAAGCTCGGCGCTGCCGCACTCGTCGAGATCGTGCGGGCGCTGCGACCGCGCGTCGTCCCTGCCGGTAGCGTGATCTGTCGCAAGGGTGATATTGGCGATCAGATGTTCTTCATCGTCGAGGGGCGGGTCAGCGTGGCAACCCCCGATCATGCGGTGGAACTTGGCAGCGGAAGCTTTTTCGGCGAGATGGCGCTGATCACGGGCGAGCCGCGATCAGCAACTGTCAGTGCCGCAACTGAGGTGTCGCTGCTGTCGCTCTATGCGGTGGAGTTCCAGATGCTGTCGAGCAGCAGCCCCGAGATCGCAGAGACCATCCGCAAGACTGCGCTTGAGCGACGGGGCGGGCTGCCGAATGCTTGATCCAATCCCGCTGTGGCTGCGGCAGGGCCGCAGCCATTGACGCTCATGCTTGGACCGGCTCGTAGCGAAGGATCACTGCGCCGTTCTTCGTCGTCGTGCTGTCCAGTAGCCTCAGCGGAAGCTGCCAGTCTCCCGGTTTGAAATGTGGGTTGCCGCCGCCGAGGATGACAGGCACAAGGCACATGCGGATCTCATCCACCAGGCCTTCCTTCAGGAGCGAATCCGCCAGTTCGGCGCTGCCGAAAATGAAGATCGACTTGCCGGTTTCGGCCTTCAGCTTCTTGGGTTCCGAGACGGGTTCACTCACGACGCGGGTTGTTCCAGTCGGCCGTCGGCTTCGACCTCGATACGGCTATCTTGGCAATGCCGTTCATATAGGTCTTGATCTTCTCGCCTTCCTCGTCCGTGGCGGTCGGCCAATAGGCGGCCATGCCCTCATATGTCTTGCGGCCGAAGACGAGCAGGTCGCCCTCTTCGCCAAGACGCTCGGAGTACTGTTGCAGTTCGGGACCCCAGACAAGAGTGTGAAAATCGATATCCCACGGCTTCGTCCCTTCGAAATAGCCGTCAAGCGTCATCAGATTCCAAACGATAAGCTTTCTCATCCCTTCGTCCTCCTCGAAACTGGTTGCGACTCGTAACTGGTTGAACGCTTGGTTGACTGATGGCAAAATGCAAGCAGTTTTTGGAGGTGCTAATGGACGACGCTCATCGCTCCGGCTGCCCGATCAATCTGACGCTCGAGGTCCTCGGCGATCGCTGGAGCCTCATTGTCATCCGCGACATCATGTTCGGCAATCGGCGCCATTTTCGCGAACTGCTGCAGAATTCGCAGGAGAAAATTGCCTCGAACATTCTTGCCGACCGCCTCCGCCGCCTAGTCGACAGGGGATTGCTGACGCGTGAGGATGATCCGACGCACAAGCAGAAGGCAATCTATAGCCTGACCGAAATGGCGATCCAACTCGTGCCCATCTTCGCGCACATGGGTGCGTGGGGTCGCAGGAATCTTCCGGTTACCGAGGAACTCTCCATTCGGGCGGAGCTTCTGGAGGAGGGGGGCACCGAACTCTGGGAGGAATTCATGGACGAGCTGCGCGCCAAGCATCTCGGCAAGAAGCTGCCTGCCGGAACGCCGTCCGTCCTCGCGCGCCTCACCGAAGCCTATCTCGGCGTCGTCGCCCGCAAGACGAAATCCGCCTGATCAATCCTTGCGGAACACCACGCTGGCACCCCAGCCGGTAATGAGCGCCAGGAAGACAGAAACCAGGCCGTAGGCAATCGGCTGCGAGTGAGCCGCGTCGGTAATCATCTGCTCGATGCCCGTCTTGATGACACGCAACGGCACCGACTTCTCAGTGATGAAATTGCCGCTCTTGAAGAGATAGGCTCGCACGGTATGCACGCCGTTCGGAATGTTTGCCGGCAACCGCAGGCTGGCTTTGAAAAGGCTGGAACTGACGAAACGCACGCCGCTCGGGTCGCGATCGTAGAGGCCGCCGTTTTCCTGCAGTCGGCGAAAGGCCTGCCGGAATTCGCCGAGATTGCTGGCGTTGCCGACGAAGCCGACCGGCGTCAGCGGGATGTGGTCGATGCCGATCCCCCTATCGGTGAGGTCGAGCGGCGTGGTGATGTCGTCAAGCATGCGCGAACTCGACATCGAATAGGAGTGCGGCACCGCCTCGAAGGTCATCGATCGCGTATTCATCCAGACGCCGAACACACGCTCCTTCCGGCGCACGGTCGCGTTTTCTCGCGGCCCCTCGAGAACGACGACCACGTCATATTGGCCGATTGCCAAGAGAAGACTGTCAGTGTTGGTCACGGCTCCAAAGATCGTCAGGTCCGCGCCCCGAAAATCCGAAGTGATGGCGATTTCGCTGGTGGAGGTGCCGATCTCCAGCCCTTCGGTCTTGCTCTGCGCGGCCTGGCCCGGGAGCAGCATCTGCGCCATTGCTGCGGTGGGCAGCAAGAGAACGATAGATAGAAGAGCAGCGAGGAAGCGGCGCATCAATTCGCTCCCATGACGACGGAGTAGACGTCCGCTGGGGTTACGACGAGCGCAACGGCAAGACGAAGGCCGACGGCAAGCACCAGCAGTCCGAGAAGCGCGCGAAGCTGCTCGCCGCGCAGCTTCTGTCCGACACGCACGCCATACTGCGCGCCGATCACGCCGGCAATCATTAGGAAAAAGGCGAGCACGATGTCGACCGAGAAGTTCGTCGCCGCCTGCACGACCGTCGTGTAGGCGGTCACGAAGATGATCTGGAACAGCGACGTGCCGACGACCACGTTGGTCGGAATGCGCAGGAGATAGATCATCGCCGGCACCATGATGAAGCCGCCGCCGACGCCCATGACCGATGTCAGGATGCCGATGCCGAAGCCGAGCGCGACGACCGGGATCACACTGAGGAAGATCTTCGACTTCTTGAACCGCATCTTCAGCGGCAGCTTGTGCACCCAATGGTGATGACCGGGGCGCCGCGGTGTCGGCGGCACGTTCTTCGCCGCACGGCGCATGGCACTGACGCTCTCGACCAGCATCAGTCCACCGACCGTGCCGAGAAAGACGACGTAAAGCAAGGAGATGATGAGATCGAGCTGACCGATCCGCCTGAGCAGCGAGAAGATCCAGATGCCGATTGTCGCACCGGTGAGACCCCCAATCAGCAGTACGGTTCCGAGCTTCAGGTCGAGCGATCCACGCCGAAAATGCGTGATGGCGCCGGATATGGAGGAGGCCACGACCTGATTGGCGCCGGTGGCGACGGCAACGACCGGCGGGATGTTGTAGAAGATCAGGAGCGGCGTGATCAGGAAGCCGCCGCCGACACCGAACATTCCGGAGAGAAAGCCGACGGCTGCTCCCATGCCGAGAATGATGAAGATGTTCACCGACAATTCTGCGATAGGCAGATAGATTGTCACAGCAGACCCCAATCTATGAACTGCCCCCACAGGCAGGCGTCTTACATCTTGTTCGAATGGTGCATCATACGGTGAAATCGTTGCCAGAGGATTTCGATTAGCGACACGCGATCCACTCGATAGCGTGATCACTCTCGAATATTCAGGCTTTTTTTGGGTTTTATGACAGAGCTTTAGGGGGCGATCCCGACAAAGCGTGCCTAGTGCCCATCCGGATCGCCGGTTGAATGCGGGACGCCTGCCGACTAGGGTCGGAGCAGGATTGTCCGGGGGATTCGCGTGAAGGCAGGATTGGTTCGTTCGTTGCTGATGGCTTGCGTCCTTCAGCCGGTTGCGGCGAGGGCGGAGTGGCAGCCGATCGAAGAGGTGCGGACCTACGCGGTGACGGGCAGTTCCGGCGCAGCCTTGTACGATTCCATCGGCGAGCACGGTCCCGAGCTTGCCGGCGGTCGGGTGGTGGCGCACACGACTTTCAAGCTGACCTGGACCAGAAAATACGAGCGCCGGGGCGATGCCTGCGTGCTTGCCGTGGCGCGGCCGAAGCTGATCATCACCTACACGCTGCCGAAGCCGACCGGCAAGCTTCCCGCTGCCACCCAGGCAAGCTGGGCGACCTTCATTGCCGGCATCGAAACGCATGAGCGGGTGCACGGGGACTATATCGAGCAGATGGTCCGGGACATCGAGGCGATGAGCGTCGGCTTTTCCGCCGACAATGACCCGGATTGCCGCAAGATCCGGGTCGAACTCACCAAGCGGCTCGGCGAACTCTCGGCGCGACAGCGACAGCAGGGCCGCGATTTCGACAAGGCGGAGATGAGCGAGGGCGGCAATATTCGCCGCCTCGTCCTGCAGCTCGTGAACGGCCCCTGAGGGCCGTTCGAACCTATGGCGGTTCAGCCCAAAGCGGCAGCGGCCACCGGCGCGAGGTGCGGCCAGACCTCGAGGGCGCCGCGATAGATCATGCTCAGCGCCACGTAGACGATGATGGCAAGGCCGAGATAGGCGATCCAGTGGTAGCGGTTGAGCAGGCGCGCGATGAAGTTCGCCGCAATACCCATCATCGCAATCGACAGGATGAGGCCGATGACGAGGATCGTCGGATGTTCGCGGGCAGCCCCCGCAACGGCGAGCACGTTGTCGAGCGACATCGACACGTCGGCAATGACGATCTGGCTGGCTGCCTGGAAGAAGGTCTTCTTCGGCGCCGCCGCGTCGCCTTCGGCACCCTCCACTTCGCCGCTGCCGTTGCGCAGATCGCGCCACATCTTCCAGCAGACCCAGAGCAGGAGAATACCGCCGGCCAGCAGCAGGCCGATGATCTCGAGAAGCTGGACGGTAACGCTGGCGAGCGCGATACGCAGCACGGTGGCAGCAAGAATACCGACGAGGATCGCCTTCTTGCGTTGGTCGGCCGGCAATCCGGCGGCGGCAAGACCGATGACGACGGCGTTGTCGCCGGCAAGCACGAGGTCGATGAGAATGACCTGCAAGAGCGCCAGCAAGCCGGCCGAGGTGAAAATTTCCATAATCTGATAATCCCTGACATATGCGAAACGCCCGCCGGCGCGCCGATAACGCATAAATGATCGCTGATCGGCTGATCAAGGGGCGAGGACCTATTGTGGAAAAGTTCTGTCGCCCGTTGCAGTTCCGCCCGGTCGACAAACGACCTTCATTTTCCTGACGTAGAGTTCTTTGCATGGCCTGGGATTGGCCATTGCGCCGCGAACGTGCTAGCGAGAGCCGCAAAAAGCCCCGGCCGGCATGATCGAGGGGCGCAGCAACGCTTTCGGACTCCACGCAGACATGATTCGCATCGAGAATATCAGCAAGCAGAACAGCCACCGCATCCTCTTCATCGAAGCCTCCGCAGCCCTCAACAGAGGCGAGAAGATCGGCCTCGTCGGCCCGAATGGCGCCGGCAAGACGACGCTCTTTCGCATGATCACCGGGCAGGAGCAGCCCGATGAAGGCCAGGTCGCGGCCGAAAAGGGCGTGACGATCGGCTATTTCAATCAGGATGTCGGCGAGATGGCCGGCCGTAGCGCCGTGGCCGAGGTCATGGAAGGTGCTGGGCCTGTCAGCGTCGTCGCGGCCGAGTTGCGTGAACTCGAAGTGGAAATGGTCGATCCCGACAAGCTCGACGAAATGGACCGGATCATCGAGCGCTATGGCGAAGTCCAGGCACGGTACGAGGAACTGGACGGCTACGCTCTGGAAGGGCGTGCGCGCGAAGTGCTGGCAGGCCTGAGCTTCACCCAGGAAATGATGGACGGTGATGTCGGCGGACTGTCGGGCGGTTGGAAAATGCGCGTGGCGCTCGCCCGCATTCTTCTGATGCGTCCGGATGTCATGCTGCTCGACGAGCCGAGCAACCACCTGGACCTGGAAAGCCTGATCTGGCTGGAAGAATTCCTGAAGACCTATGACGGGGCGCTTCTGATGACCTCGCACGACCGCGAGTTCATGAACCGCATCGTTGGCAAGATCATCGAGATCGACGCCGGCTCGTTGAACAGCTACTCCGGCGATTACGGGTTCTACGAACAGCAGCGGGCGCAGAACGAGAAACAGCAGCAGGCGCAGTTCGAGCGCCAGCAGGCGATGCTTGCCAAGGAAATCAAGTTCATCGAGCGTTTCAAGGCGCGCGCATCGCACGCCTCGCAGGTGCAGAGCCGCGTCAAGAAGCTGGAGAAGATCGACCGGGTCGAGCCGCCGAAGCGCCGCCAGACGGTCGCCTTCGACTTCCTGCCGGCCCCGCGCTCCGGCGAAGACGTGATCAACCTCAAGAACGTCCACAAGAAGTACGGCAGCCGAACCATTTACGAAGGCCTGGACTTCATGGTCCGCCGCAAGGAGCGTTGGTGCATCATGGGCATCAACGGTGCCGGCAAGTCGACCCTGCTGAAGCTGGTTGCAGGTTCCGCCGAGCCGGACCAGGGCAGCGTTGCCCTCGGCGCCAGCGTCAAGATGGGCTATTTCGCCCAGCACGCCATGGATATCCTCGATGGCGAGCGGACAGTGCTGGAATGGCTGGAGGATTCCTTCCCGCAGGCAGGGCAGGCGCCGCTGAGAGCGCTGGCCGGCTGCTTCGGCTTCTCCGGCGACGACGTCGAAAAGAAGTGCCGCGTGCTGTCGGGTGGCGAAAAGGCGCGGCTTGTCATGGCCAAGATGCTCTTCGATCCGCCGAACCTGCTGGTGCTCGATGAGCCGACCAACCACCTGGACCTCGACACCAAGGAAATGCTGATCAAGGCGCTGTCGCAATACGAGGGCACGATGCTGTTTGTCTCGCACGACCGGCATTTCCTCGCGGCGCTTTCCAACCGCGTGCTGGAACTGACGCCTGACGGCATCCACCAATATGGCGGCGGCTACACGGAATACGTCGAGCGCACCGGTTACGAGGCACCTGGCCTGCGGGGCTGAGGGTAGCGGGGCGCCGGTCGACCTGCAGGTTCGATGCGAGCCGCTATCGTGACGGCCACTGCACGGGCCTCGCCGGGGTCCTTCAAAGGTCGCCGTTACGATCGGCAATTCGGCGCTGCCGGGCAGGCCGTAGCGACCGGGGAAGGCGGCGAGCCGCGGCCGGAGTTCCGGTTGCCGCAGCGCCGCCTCAGCCAGGCGACGTTCCAGATCGCGGAACTCCTCCGTGTCGTCAGCAGTCGTCTGTTGCATCGTTCCCATCATTCGAAGGATGGTGCGGCGCCGGTCCTCATTGGCGCGCGTTCAAGGCGGGAAGTAAGGGTGATAGCCGGCATCGTGGTGCATCTGTGCCGCCGTCAGCCTGCCCCTGCAGGCCCGGGCACGACGGCAGGTGGCGATGGAGCAATCTTTCCAGAAGCCGCACTCGCTGGCGGCCAGCCGTGTGATGACGCATCCGCCGGATCGCGCCTTTTCCTCGCCATCGACCAGTCCGCCATCCTCGAAATTCATGGCCTCGACGACGGCGAGCACGTCGACAACGGGCAGGGCGAGAAGTCTTTTCAGGAACAGGCTGCTTCGCATGCGTCTCCTCCACGGCAGCTCCGCCGCCATGTTTTCGACCATCGATCCGGAGAGCCCACGCAAATGCGGAACCTCACTGGTTAGATTTATTGTGGCTCCGCATTTGCGTGGCCTTCGGCGTTCTTCGGGATATCCCTACCCCTTCAGGCGATCGCCTCGTCTCGCTGCGTCCGAGCAGATCGGCCCGAACTTGCATGGCTGAACCAAACCGGATGCTGGAACATCCGGGGGAGACTTGTGATGGCAGCGGTCTAATGCCGATGCCCGGCTTTCGCCTCCCTGCCTTCGACTACACGTTACAGCCTCCGGCAGGGCGCCGGCTCCCGCCTGCCCGCGAAAGTCTCGCGAAACACCCCGGCGACGGAAGCGGGAGGATTTTAGGCACGGGGCCGGGGAGCGAGGATGAGAGATCGGATAAGTGATTGATATGGCTTAACTCGGCGCTGTTTTGCTCCGTTGAGGCACCATGCACTCGATCGGATATTGCATCAGCATATCCCGATTTCGCATGGTCGGACCCGCCTCTAGTCTGCAGATGGGATACTGGTCACATTTACCGTAACGTACTTCCGTATTGAGCCCCGCAAGCATTCACTCCGGATGACGCATCAAGATCGGAGGAGGCCTGCCATGAGGTCTATCGCGCTACTATGCATGCTGCTGCTCGCCGGTCCGGCACTTTCGGCAGATAGGACCGCACGGCAGGTGTTCGACCAGGAGATCGAGCGGAATGCAGTCCAGGCGGCAGTTTGGGGCATACCCGTCGTCAACTACGATCTGATGCGGCAGGAGATGCTTGAGAAGACGCCCGGCAAGGTCGGACAGGTCATCTATTGGGGCCGCCCGCTCGACTGGATGAACCAGACGCTGACGCCCAATCCGGACGCTCTCTACTTCATGGTTTTCTTCAGCACGAAGGACGGCCCCGTCGTTCTCGATCTGCCGCCGGCGGAGGAAAAGGCCTCCTTCAACGGCAATATCGTCACCGCATGGCAATTGCCGCTCGAGGATGCCGGTCTGCTCGGATACGACAAGGGCAAAGGCGGCAAGTTCGTGGTCCTGCCGCCGGGTTACACGGACAAGCTGCCGGACGGGTTCATTCCGCTGCGGTCCGAGGTCTACGGCGGCTACATGCTGTTTCGTTCGAACCTTGCGAGCCATGGTGATGCCGATGTCCAGGCCTCCATCGACTACGGCAAGAAGCTGAAAATCTATCCGCTGTCGGCCGCCGCCAATCCGACGGAGACCGTTTTCTCCGACGTGAAGGATGTTCTGTTCGATTCCACGATCAGATGGGACGCGAGCTTCTTCGACAATCTGAACCGTGTCGTACAGGAAGAGCCGTGGATCTCCCGCGACCGCGTGATGATCGACCAGCTGAAATCGATCGGCATAGAGAAAGACAAGCCGTTTGAGCCCGATCGCCACACCAAATCCCTGCTGACCAAGGGCATCAAGGAGGCCGAGACCCTACTGGAGGCGAAATACGATGCCGGTCTGCCGCCCTTCTTCAGCGAGAAGAGCCGCTGGACCTTCCCGGCCTATCCCGATCTCATCAAGGCCATGCAATCTGATTTCGTCGAACAGGACGCCTATCCGGTCGATCATCGCGGCGTTGCCTACAGCTATGCCTATATCGGCATCAAGAGGCTCGGGGCCGGTCAGTTCTATGCGATCTCGATCCGCGACAAGGATGGCAATGCCTTCGACGGCGGCAAGACCTATCGTCTCCATGTGCCTGGCAATGTTCCCGTCCAGCAATATTGGTCGGTGACGGCCTATGACCGGCAGACGCACGCGCTGATCAAGAATGTTGCGCGTGCCAGCCGTTCGTCGCAGATTCCGGAACTGGTGAAGAACGGAGACGGATCCGTCGATCTCTATTTCGGTCCCAAGGCCCCCAAGGGCAAGGACACCAATTGGGTGCCGACCGATCCGAAGCGGCAGTTCGAACTGATGTTCCGCGCCTACGGCCCGACGAAGGAGTTTTTTGACAAGAAGTGGGTGTTGTCGGATGTCGTCAGGGTCGCCGCGCCCTAGGTGTCAGCACGAGGGTCCATTTATGACTGGCATCGTGAGCCAAGAGCTCCCATGACGGATACAGAAACGATCATCATCGGTGCGGGACCGGCAGGATTGGCCTGCGCCGTGGCGCTGCAGGCGCGTGGACGCCCGTTTCTGGTGCTTGAGAAAGGCGACACGCTGGCTGCCTCCTGGCATCGCCACTACGACCGCCTTCGGCTGCATACCCACAAGATGCACTCGGCTCTGCCGGGAATGCCAATGCCACGGCGGTTTCCGAAGTATCCCTCGCGGCAGCAGGTGATCGAGTATCTCGAAACCTATAGCTCCTCGAACGACATCGAGGTCAGGTTCGGCGTGCGCGCGACGACGATCCGCAAGGACAAGGCGTGGATTGTCGAGAGCTTCGAGGGGGCATTCGAGGCGAGCAATGTCATCCTCGCGACCGGGCTTTCGAACGCGCCGATAAGGCCGTCCTGGGAGGGGCAGGAGCTGTTTTCGGGCAAGCTTCTGCACTCCTCGGAGTTCCGGAATGCCGCGGAGCTTGCAGCCGAGCGGGTCCTCGTCGTCGGCTTCGGCAACTCCGCCGGCGAGATCGCTCTCGAATGCGCCGAGGCCGGCCTTCATGTCGCCATGTCCGTGCGTGGTCCGGTCAACGTCGTGCCGCTCGAGCTGTTCGGCGTGACGACCGCCAGCATTGCCATCGCCCAGCGGTTCCTTCCCTATCGCCTAGTCGACGCGGTGAACGCGCCGATCCTCAGCCTGCGTTTTGGGGACCTCGGGGCGTTCGGAGTGGAAAGGGCAAAAGGCGGGCCGCTGGCCGGCATTATCGAAAGGGGCCGCACGCCGATGATCAACATCGGCACGATCGAGCGGATCAGGTCGGGGGATATCAAGGTGTTCCCTGCCGTCACGAGTTCCGACGATCGCCAGGTGCAATTCGCGGATGGCCGCTCCGGCATTTTTGACGCGATCGTCCTTGCGACCGGCTATCGGCCGGGGCTCGAGGCGCTGCTGGCCGACTTCAAACAACGATTTGGCGGCGCCGACGGTCCCGCGCGCGGAGATCTCCAGCCGGCGAATGATGGCCTCTACTTTTGCGGCTTCACCGCCGTTCCAACCGGCCTTCTCCGGGAAATCGGACTTGAGGCCGAGAAGATCGCGGCCTCCATCGCCGGCCAATGATGTGTCGTCCATCGCCCGGGGCCGGCTTTGTGTTGCCGAGCCTGCGACGGTTGGACCAGCCGTTCAGGCTGGCGTCAGACGTGCTGCCTACATGAAGCGCGGGCTGCAACGGAAAGGCTGATTTGATGAACAGGTACGCATGGTACGCTCTCGCCGCATCTGCCGCGATCGCAACCGCTTCGCCGTCATGGGCGGCTACGACTGTGAAAGTGACCGAAGGCGGCGAGGGCGGCGGGCCGATGACCCTGACGCTCGACCAGGCCACGATCAAGGCAGGGGAAACGATCTTCGCGGTTCACAACGACGCGATGACCGAGGAGCACGAGATGGTGCTCGTCAAGCTGAAGTCCCCGGACCAGAAGGTTCCGTTGATTGCATCCAGGCATAGGGTCGATGAAAAGCAGCTCAAGAGCATCGGCGAAGTCTCGGACCTAAAGCCGGGAGCGGACGGGCAGTTGAAAACGAAGCTCGCTCCCGGCGCCTACCTGCTTCTGTGCAATATCAAGGGGCATTACGAGGCGGGCATGCAGGCCAGCCTTACCGTGACCGAGTAGCCGCGAGATCGAAAGCCAGCCGAAAGCACCGCTGGCTTTGATGACAGGTGCCAGAGGCGGCTTACGCCGCCTCCTTATCCTTTGCGTAAGGGTCGAAGCGGCCGTAGAAGGTCTCGCCCTTGGCCGCCATGTCCTCAAGCAGCGCCGTCGGCTTGAAGTGTGCACCGTAAGCTACGGCTAACGCTTCACATAGCTCCACGAAGGCCTTCACGCCCATCCCGTCGACGTAGGAGAGCACGCCGCCGGTATAAGGCGCGAAGCCGAAGCCGAGGATGGAGCCGACGTCGGCCTCGCGCGGATCGGTGACGATGCCTTCCTCGATGGTGCGGGCTGCCTCCAGTGCGATGGTGACGAGGAAGCGCTGCTTCAGCACCTCGACATCGACGTCTTCCGCCTTCATCTGCGGGTAGAAGGTCTTCAGCTCGGGCCAAAGCGACTTCTTGGCCGGTTTCGCCGGATAGTCGTAGAAGCCCTTGCCGTTCTTGCGGCCGCGGCGGTCGAGCTCGTCGACCATCTTGTTGATCAGCGCCATATGTTCAGGATCGACGGCGGCTTCGCCGAGATCGGCGACGGTGGCCTTGAGGATTTTCTGCGACAGATCGATCGCCACCTCGTCGTTCAATGAGAGCGGGCCGACCGGCATGCCGGCCATCTTGGCAGCATTCTCGATCATCGCGGGCGGGACGCCCTCGATCAGCATGTCGTAGGCTTCGTGGATATAGCGGAAGACGCAGCGGTTAACGAAGAAGCCGCGGGTGTCGTTGACGACGATGGGCGTCTTCTTGATTGCGGCGACGTAATCGAGTGCCACCGCCAGCGCCTTGTCGCCGGTCTGCTTGCCGAGAATGACCTCCGTCAGCATCATCTTCTCGACCGGCGAGAAGAAATGCACGCCGATGAAATCGGCCGGGCGCTTGGAGTTCCTGGCAAGGCCCGTGATCGGCAGGGTCGAGGTGTTGGAGGCGAAGATGGCGCCTTCAGGCAAGACGGCTTCAACCGCCTCGATGACGGCCTTCTTGACGTCACGGTCCTCGAACACTGCTTCGATGACGAGATCGGCATCGGCAAGGTCGGCATAGTCGGCGGAGGGAACGATGCGCGCCAGCAGCGCCGCACCCTCGTCCTGAGTAAGGCGTCCCTTACTGATCGAGTCCTTGACCAGGCCTTCGCCAACGCCCTTGCCCTTGGTCGCTGCCTCGATGTCGCGGTCGATGAGGGTGACGGGGATGCCGGCGGCGGCGGTTACATAGGCGATCGAGGCTCCCATGAAACCGGCGCCGACGACACCCACTTTCTTCAACTCCGTTTTCGGGATTCCGGCGGGGCGGCGGGCCCCTTTGCCGAGCTCCTGCATGGAGATGAAGAGCGAACGGATCATCGAGAAGGCTTCGCTGGTCTGCAGGATCTCGGTGAAATAGCGCTGTTCGATCTTGAGGCCGGTGTCGAAAGGCACCTGTAGGCCTTCATAGACGCATTTGAGGATTGCGAGTGCTGCCGGGTAGTTGCCCGCCGTTTCGCGGCGCAGGATCGCCGGTGCGGCCGGCCAGAGCTGCGCTGCCGCAGGCGTCCAGATACCGCCGCCGGGCGCCTTGAAACCCTTTTCGTCCCAAGGCGCGACTGGCTTGAGGCCGTCCTTGATCATCTGCTTGGCAGCCGGGATCAGCTGATCCGGCTCGACCACCTGATGCACGAGGTTCATCGCCTTGGCGCGTGCTGCTGTCAGCGACTGGCCTGTCGTCATCATCTGCAGGGCCGACTGGGCGTCCGCCAGGCGCGAGACACGCTGCGTGCCGCCGGCACCGGGGAAGATGCCGACCTTGACCTCGGGCAGCGCGATCTTCACCGACTTGGCATTCGAGGCGACGCGGCCATGGCAGGCGAGCGACATTTCGAAGGCGCCGCCCATGCAGGTGCCGTTGATCGCCGAAACCCAGGGCTTGCCGGAGGTTTCGACTTTGCGGAAGAGGCCGGTCATGCGGCCGACGAGATCGAACAGCTTCTGCGCAGCGCCATCGGGATTGGCGGCCTTCTCCTGCTGATAGAGCGAGAACATCGACTTGATCATCGAGAGGTCCGCGCCGCCCGAGAAGCTCGACTTGCCCGAGGTGATAACCGCGCCCTTGACGGCGCTATCGGCAACGACGGCATCAACGATGGCGTTCAACTCGTCCATCACCTCTTCGGTGAAGACGTTCATGGATTTGCCGGGCATGTCCCAGGTGACGAGAGCGATGCCGTCCGCGTCGGTTTCGACGGTGAAGTTCTTGTAGGTCATCGTCTCTCTCCCTTAGACGCGTTCGATGACGGTTGCGGTGCCCATGCCGGCGCCGATGCAGAGCGTGACGAGCGCGGTGTTGAGGTCGCGCCGCTCCAGTTCGTCCAGCACGGTGCCCAGGATCATCGCGCCGGTGGCGCCGAGCGGATGGCCCATGGCGATGGCGCCGCCGTTGACGTTGATCTTGTCGTGCGGGATCTCGAAGGCCTGCATGTAGCGCAGCACGACGGCGGCGAAGGCTTCGTTGAGCTCGAAGAGATCGATGTCGGCGAGCGACATGCCTGATCGTTTCAGAAGCTTTTCGGTGACGTCGACAGGGCCGGTCAGCATCAGCGCCGGGTCGGAGCCGATATTGGCAAAGGCCTTGATGCGGCCGCGGGGCTTGACGCCCATGCCTTCGCCGCCGGCCTTCGAGCCGAGCAGCACGGCGGCCGCGCCATCGACGATGCCGGAGGAATTGCCGGCGTGGTGAACGTAGTTGAGGCGCTCGACCTCCGGATGCGCCTGGATGGCGACGGCTTCGAAGCCGCCCATCTCGCCCGGCATCTGGAAGGAGGGGTTGAGCGCCGCCAGCGCCTGCATGTCGGTGCCTGGGCGCATGTGCTCGTCATGGGCAAGGATAACAAGGCCGTTCTGGTCCTTCACAGGAATGACGGAGTTCTTGAAGTAGCCCTTCTCCCAGGCATTCGCAGCGCGCTTCTGGCTCTCGACGGCATAGGCATCGACGTCGTCGCGCGAGAAGCCGTATTTGGTGGCAATCAGATCGGCGGAGACGCCCTGCGGCATGAAATAGGCCGGGAAGTTCACCGACGGATCCATGAACCAGGCGCCGCCGGACATGCCGAGGCCGACGCGAGACATGCTTTCGACGCCGCCTGCGATGACGATGTCATCGGCGCCCTGGGCGATCTTCGCCGCGCCGAAATTCACTGCGTCGAGGCCGGAAGCGCAGAAGCGGGAGATCTGCATGCCGGGCGCCTTGGTGGAGTAGCCTGCCTCGAAGGCGGCCCCACGCGGGATGACCGCGCCTGCTTCCATTACTGGATCGACGCAGCCCATGACGATGTCATCGACCGTTGCCGTATCGAGCCCGTTGCGGTCGCGGATCGCCTCCAGCGTCTTGGCGGCAAGCCGCACCGACGGCACCTCGTGCAGCGAGCCATCCTTCTTGCCGCGGCCGCGTGGCGTGCGCACGTGGTCGTAAATGAAAACCTCGGTCATTCCTCTATCTCCCTATCGGCGGCAAGCGCCGTTGAACTCAAAAGGCCTCGGCGGCCAACGTCATCATCGTTTCCGCGCCGGTCTCGATGCGGGCCTTGCGCAGTGCCGTTTCCGGCATGATCCGCTCCATGAAGAAACGGGCTGATATCAGCTTGTTGCGCAGGAATGTTTCGCGTTCGGTTTCTCCAGCGGCAAGGCCATCATTGGCAGCCTTGGCCATCTTTGCCCACATGTAACCGAGCACGACGAGGCCGAAGAGATGCATGTAGTCGGTGGAGCCGGCGCCGGCATTGTCGGGCTTGGCCATGGCGTGCTGCATGAACCACATGGTCGCCGCCTGCACGTCGTTCAACCCCTTCTTCAGGTTCTTGGTGAAGAAGGCCATCTGTTCTTCGTTGCGGTTCTCCTCGCAGAAATCGCCGATTTCCTTGAACAGCGCCATGACGGCGCGGCCGCCGTTCTGGCCGAGCTTGCGGCCGACCAGGTCGAGCGCCTGAATGCCGTTGGCGCCCTCGTAGATCATGGCGATGCGCGCGTCGCGCACATACTGGCTCATGCCGTGCTCTTCGATGTAGCCGTGACCGCCGAAGACCTGCTGTGCCATGACCGCGTGGTCGAAGCCCTTGTCGGTCAGGACGCCCTTCAGGATCGGCGTGACGAGGCCGAGAATGTCGTCGGCGGTCTGGCGCTCCTTCTCGTCCGCCGAACGGTGGGCGATGTCGGATTTCAGGGCCGTCCACAGCAGGAAGGCGCGGCCTGCCTCATTGAAGGCGCGGATCGTCATCAGCGAGCGGCGGATATCCGGATGCACGATGATCGGGTCGGCTTTATTGTCCGGCGCCTTCGGGCCTGACAGTGAACGGCCCTGGATGCGCTCGCGGGCATAGTTGACGGCGTTCTGATAGGCGACTTCGGAGATCGCCAGTCCCTGCAGGCCGACGCTGAGACGCGCCTCGTTCATCATCACGAACATGGCGCTGAGACCCTTGTTCTCGGCACCGATGAGGAAGCCGGTTGCCCCGTCATAATTCATGACGCAGGTGGCGTTGCCGTGAATGCCCATCTTGTGCTCGATCGCACCGCAGGAAACCTGGTTGCGCGCACCGACCGTGCCGTCCGCCTTGACCAGGTACTTCGGCACGATGAACAGCGAAATGCCCTTCGTGCCTTCAGGTGCGCCCTCGATGCGCGCCAACACCAGATGCACGATGTTGTCGGTCATGTCGTGCTCGCCGGCCGAGATGAAGATCTTCTGGCCTGACAGCTTGTAGCTGCCGTCTGCCTGCGCCACCGCCTTGGTGCGCAGCAGGCCGAGATCGGTGCCGCAATGCGGCTCGGTGAGGTTCATGGTGCCGGACCATTCGCCGGAAACCATCTTCGGCAGATAGGTCTGCTTCTGCTCCTCCGAGCCATGC
>Ga0102591_1002210_pt1 | contig 22056 bp, 21 predicted proteins | sample AraplaCol_mCL_r2_2_FD_76860 | JGI IMG/M metagenome (GOLD analysis project Ga0102591, IMG submission 76860) | Arabidopsis root microbial communities from North Carolina, USA - plate scrape MF_Col_mCL_r2 (SPADES assembly) (version 2) | ecosystem: Host-associated > Plants > Roots > Endosphere... | reverse complement strand
AGAGCTTTCCCGAGATCATGATCCGTCGCGATCACGAGGCTCCGCAACTGCGCAAGCATCGCGGCGCCCACACGATCAAGGGCGACTATTTCGGACCGTTCGCCAGCGCCTGGGCCGTGAACCGCGCGCTGAACACCCTGCAGAAGGCGTTCCTTCTGCGCTCATGCAGCGACAGCGTCTACGAGACCCGCTCGCGGCCCTGCATGCTGCACCAGATCAAGCGCTGCGCCGCGCCCTGCACCGGCCTGATCGGCAAGGACGACTACCAGGCCCTGGTGGACCAGGCCGAGGACTTCCTGCGCGGCAAGTCGCGGGCGGTGATGGGCAGGATGGCCAAGGAGATGGAAGCCGCCGCCGAGGATCTTGAGTTCGAGCGCGCCGCCCGCCTGCGCGATCGCATCCGCGCCCTCGCCTCGGTGGCCCAGGAGAGCCAGATCAATCCCGAGACCGTGGAGGAGGCCGACGTGGTGGCCCTGCACGTCGAAGGCGGACAAGCCTGCGTGCAGGTGTTCTTCTTCCGCGCCGGCCAGAACTGGGGCAACCGCGCCTACTTCCCGCGCGTGACGGGCAACGCCGAGGAGGGCGAAGGCGAGGGCGAGACCAGCACCGAGGAGCAGCGGATCCTGACCGCGTTCCTGGGTCAGTTCTACGACGACAAGCCGATCCCGCGCCTGATCCTGACGAACCTTGACCCCGCCGACCGTGCCCTGTTGGCCGAAGCCTTCTGCCTGAAGAGCGGCCGCAAGGTGGAGATCAGCACGCCCAAGCGTGGTGAGAAGGCCGACCTTGTCGGTCACGCCCTGACCAACGCCAAGGAGGCCCTGGGCCGCAAGATGGCCGAGGGCAGCGCCCAGACCAAGCTCTTGGCCGGGGTCTGCGAGGCGTTCGGCCTGGAGGCCCCGCCCGAGCGGATCGAGGTCTACGACAACAGCCACATCCAGGGCACGAACGCCGTGGGCGGCATGATCGTGGCCGGGCCCGAAGGCTTCATGAAGGGCCAGTACCGCAAGTTCAACATCCGCTCGACCGAGCTGACGCCGGGCGACGACTACGGGATGATGAAGGAGGTCCTGCGCCGCCGCTTCTCGCGCCTGGTCAAGGAAGAGGAAGAAGGCGACAGCGACAACCGTCCGGACCTGGTGCTGGTCGACGGCGGCAAGGGCCAGCTGGACGCGGCTCTGGAGGTGATGGCCGACCTTGGCGTCGACGACATCGCCATCGTCGGCGTCGCCAAGGGCCCGGACCGCGACGCGGGGCTGGAACGGTTCTTCCTGCCGGGCGCGGTCCCGTTCATGCTCGAGCCCAAGTCGCCGGTGCTCTACTACCTCCAGCGCCTGCGCGACGAAGCCCACCGTTTCGCCATCGGGGCGCACCGCACGCGCCGCTCGATGGACCTGAAGAAGAACCCGCTGGACGAGATCGAGGGCGTGGGTCCGGGCCGCAAGAAGGCTCTCCTGCACGCCTTCGGCTCGGCCAAGGGCGTGGCCCGGGCTGGGGTCGAGGACCTGGTCAAGGTAGAGGGCGTCAGCCAGCCGCTGGCCGAGCGCATCCACGCGTTCTTCCGGAAGGGCTAGGCCTACTCCCTGGCCGACAACTCCAGCCAGTCGAACTCCTCCTCCAGCACCCGATAGGCGTCGTCGCCGATCTCGCCGCGGTGGCGCAGGTCCGTGAGCGTGCGGCGCGACACCTCGACCACCCGGCGGCGCAAGGCGTTGTCGGCCGACTCCCGGGCGTTGCGGCCCTGGCGGGTCTGGCTCAGGGCGTCGCCGTATTCGCGGCGCAAGGCCTCGGCGGCGGGGCTGTCGTCACCGTCCAGCTCGGCCAGCGTGGCCTTCAGCGTCGCGGCGCGGGCGATCTTCAGCTCCTTACGCACAGGATCGTCGTCGGGCAGCGGCAGCACGGCCATGAGCGGTTTCAGGGTTAGCCCCTGGATCACCAAGGTGCCCAGTACGACGGCGAAGGCGGCCAGCTGGATAAAGTCGCGATAGGGAAAGCCCGCCGGCAAGGCCAGGGCGGCGGCCAGGGTGACCATGCCGCGCATGCCGCACCAGGCCACCACCAGCCCGCTGGAAGCCGTGGGCGCGGCCATGCTGGAGCGGGCCAGGCGCACGCCAAGCCAGCGGTTCTTCAGCCGCACGCCGGTGTTGTAGCTCATCACCCAGGCGATGCGGATGCCGATCACCGCCGCCAGCACCACCCCGGCGCCGCGCAGATAGGTGACCCGTTGGTGCGGCGACAGGCTTTCCAGGATCGGGCCGATCTGCAGGCCAATCAAGGTGAAGGCCAGGACGTTCAGCACGACCGTCACCGTCTCCCAGACGGCGAACGACGGCACGCGCAGCCGGGCGGCCATCGGCAGGTTGGTCCGCCGGGCCAGGGTCACGCCGTAGACGACGACGGTGATCACGCCCGACAGCCCGAAGCGCTCGGCCAGGATCCACACCCCGAAAGTCGAGACGAACTGGATGATCACCGAGCTGGGCACGTCGTTGACCCTGCCGAACAGCGGCCGCGACAGATGCGCCAGGCCCCAGCCGATCACAACGCTGCCCACCGCCACCAGGGCGAAGGTCGGAGCGGCCTGGACCAGGCTGAACCCGCCCGCGGCGGCCATCACCGCCAGGCGGTAGATCAGCAGCGCCGAAGCGTCATTGAGCAGGCTCTCGCCCTCCAGGATCTTGAGGATACGGTGCGGCGGCCGGACCTGGCGCAGCACGGCCAGCGCCGCCACGGCGTCGGGCGGCGCCACCACCGCGCCCAAGGCGATGGCGGCCGGCCAGGGCATGGCGGGGAACAGCATCCGGGCCACCACCGCGACCCCGATCGTCGTCAGGCCCACGGCGATCAGCACCAGGGCCGAGACCGGGCGCCAGTTGTCCCTCAGGTCCCGCAGCGAGGAGTCATAGGCCGCGTCCAGCAGCACCGGAGCGATGAACAGGGCCAGGACGAGCTCCGGCTCCAGCTCCAGCCGAGGCGCTCCGGGCATGAAGGCCACGGCCGCCCCGCCAAGGGCCAGCAGGGCCGGATACGGCGCCCCGATCCGCCGGGCCAGGGCCGACAGCACCACCGCGCCCAACAGCAGGGCCAGGATCCATTCGAAGAGCAGCATGGGCCTAGCGTCGCTTTTCGAGGACGAATTGGCAAATCGTCCGAGGCGCGAGTGGTGAACGCTTGCCCCCTACGGACCGCTTCGCGGTCGTCTTCCCCCGCAGGGGGAAGATGTAAGCCGTCGGCGCCGCGCGAAACATCCGCCCCCAATGGGGGCGGACAGACGGCGAAGCCGTCAGGTGGGGGCAAGTGAGTGAGCGGCTGATTCTTACGCCGCCCGGCGCGCCCCAGCCCGTCCCAGCCGGAATCGTCCGACCAGCGCCGACAGCCGCTCGCCCTGGCCCGCCAGGGCGTCGTCGGCGGCGCGGGCCTGGTCGACCATGGCCAGGTTTTCCTGGGTGAAGCGTTCAAGCTCGGCGACGTCGGCATTGACGGCGGTCAGGCTCTGGGCCTGCTCGCGCACCGAGGCGGCGATGCGGGTGGCGGCGGCGTCGATGTCGACCATGCGGCCGGCCACGCCGTTCAGGGCTTCGCCCGTGCGGCCCACCAGGCCAACGCCCGCGGCGACCCGCGACTCCGACTCGGCGATCAGGTCCTTGATCTCCTTGGCCGATCCCGCCGAGCGCTGGGCCAGGGCCCTGACCTCCTGCGCCACCACCGCGAAACCGCGACCGGCGTCACCAGCCCGGGCGGCTTCGACGCCCGCGTTCAGGGCCAGCAGGTTGGTCTGGAAGGCGATCTCGTCGATCAGGCCGACGATGTCGCCGATGCGGCGGGACGAGGCGTCGATGTCGCCCATGGTCGAGGCCGCCTCGCCCACCACCGCCCCGCCCTGCTCGGCCTGGGTGCGGGCGACGCCCACCAGGCGGCGGGTCTCGTCGGCGCCGGACGAGGTCTCGCCCATGGCGCCGGTGATGGCGTTCAGCGAGCCGGCGGTGCGCTCGACCCCGGCGGCCTGGCGGGCGGTGCGGTCGGCCAGGGCGCCCGAGGCGTCGCTGAGCGTGCGGGCCGCCTGGCCGATCGCGTCGCTGGCCTCGGCGATCTCGCCGATCGCCTGCTCCAGGCTCTCGACGGCGGTGTTGAAGTCGCGGCGCAGAGGCTCGTAAACCTCGGCGAACGGGCCGTGGATCCGGCGGCCCAGGTCGCCCTCGGCCACGGCGGCCAGGGCTTCGCCCACCTCGCGAACGACGGCCGTCTGCTCGTCGATCGACAGGGACAGGGCGGCGGCGCGGTCGCGGTCGGCGTCGGCCGTGCGGCGCAGCGCGTCCTGCTCGTCGCGCAGGGCCTGGGCCCTGGCCAACTCGGCGCGCAGAGTCTCCAGCGCCCGGGCGATCGCCCCGATCTCATCGGCGCGGGCGGTCTCGGCCACGGGCTGGTCGTAGCGGTGTTCGGCCAGGCCCTTCACGGTCTCGCGCAGACCCAGCAGCGGCCGGGCGATCAGGCGGCGCGAGGCCACGGCCAGCACGCCCAGGGCGGCCAGCAACATCACCAGGCCGCCGATCGCCATGCCCACGGCCAGCTCGCGGGCCGGCGCCAGCAGGGCGTCCTCGGTGACGTCCACCACCATGGCCCAGGTCGCGCCCGAGGCCAGGCGCACCGGCGCCACCAGGCGCTGGGCGGGGCGCCCTTTGATCTTCACGCCTTCGACCAGCGCCGGCTTGCCGTCGGCCATGGCCTTGCGGACCACGTCCAGGCCGGGATCGGCATAGGCCTTCATGCGCATCGACGCATCCGGGTGCGAGACCCACAGCCCGCCGGGCGACACCAGCATGGCGCGGCCGTCGTCGAAGGGCTTCATCGCGTTCAGGCGCTTGGCGATGTCGTCCAGGGCCAGGTCCGCCCCCATCACCCCGATGGTGCGGCCGTCGACCACCACCGGATAGGTGATCGAGGTCATCAGGACCATCTTCTGCCCGCCGCCGTCGGCGACATTGTCGGAATAGGGCTCCAGGATCGCCGGACGCCCGCTGTTGAAGCTGGTCGTGTAGAAGTCCTCGCCGAACTCGGCGTCTTCTCCCTGTTCGGCGCTCAGGCTCTCGCCGTCGCGCACCCAGTAGCCGATGAACCGGCCCAGCGGCGTCGAGCCCAGCTCGGCTCGCCCGGCGACGGCGGCGTCGTCGCCCAGGGCGTCGGGCTGGAACATCAACCAGCCGCCCAGCATGCTTTTAGACGCGGTCGAGACCGGCTTGAGCTGAGCCATGTACAGCGCGCGGTCGCGCTGGCCCGAGGCGTAGGAGGCGGCGAACATGCCGGCGGCCGAGCGCACCACGGCGTCGGCGTCGTCCAGGTCGTTCTTGACCCCTTGGGCGGTCTCCTGGGTCATGCTGGCGGCGTAGCTGCGAGCCAGGGCCTGGACCGCGTGGCCGCTCTGCCATGAGATCAGCAGCGACCCGACCAGCAGCAGCAGGCCCAAGGCCGCTCCGCCCGCGGCCATCAGCTTGCCCGCCAACGACAACCGTCCAAACGCTCCGGTCATCTGTGTGTCCCCCGACTCAACTCGAACGGCGGAGAAGAGGGCGGAAACGTTGCGGAACGCTGAACGGGCGCTCGTGATTGACAACGGCGTTCACCGAACAGACAACCTTTAGAACGCAGAGCGAGTTTTCACCACCTTTGGGCGTCCGCCCTCCTGGCGCGGCGCACCGGCTCGCACCGCGAGGGAGGGACCGCCGCCATGCACATCCATCTGCCGTTCCTGCGCGGCCGTGGCGCCTGCCACGGCATCGACGTCCATGCCGACAAGCTGGGAACGAACGCCGCCCCGGACACCGCCAAGGACACGCCCCTCCCCATCCCGTCGATCCTGTCAGGCATCCACCTGCCGGCCGACCACTACATGCACCGCGACGCTCCCACCGAGTGGTGGTGGAACATCGGCACGCTGAACGCCGCCGATGGCCGGGTCTTCGGCTTCGAAATTAACGCGGTGTCGTACAAGGACCGCGGCTTCGGCTTCACCCAGATCATGCTGAGCGACGTGGCGACCCAGTCGCACTACCAGCGCTCGACCATCTATGTGCCGCCCTATGGCGTGGACTTCGACACCTGGGCCCAGTCCGATCCCACCCGCGACTGGCACGTGGGACTGGGCCGGATCGACAACCAGCTGTCGACCATCGACGTGGCCAACGGCGGCGGCGGCTACGACGCCCAGACCACGGTCGAGATCACCGGTGGCGGCGGGACCCAGGCGGTGGCCAATCCGATCATCGACACCCTGACCGGCGCCGTGACCTCGATCCAGCTGACCAATCCCGGGCGCGGCTACAGGTCGCCGCCGACCGTGACGATCAAGGGCAAGGGCCAGGGCGCCACGGCCAAGGCGGTGCACACCTATGTCACCATGGACGCCGCCTGGGGCGATCCCACCCAGAACATGGCCGTCGTCGCCCTGCTGAACGACGAGGACACCGGCAAGGAAATCCTGTTCGACCTGATGCTGTCGCAGAAGGGGCCGCCCTTCCTGGTCTGGGGCACGGGCAAGGGCCAGATGCTGCCGCCGGCCAGCGGCATCCCCCTGACCACCAACAACTTCTACTATTCGCTGACCAACCTGCAGGCGACGGGGACGATCACGCTGGACGGCGAGGTCATCCCCGTCTCCGGCGTCACTTGGATGGACCACGAGTACGGCTTCTTCGGCACGTCCAGTTCGCCGGTGAAGTGGCTGCTGCAGGACGCCCAGTTGGACAACGGCTGGCACCTGTCCAACTTCTGCATCTTCAAGGGCGACAAGCCGCCGCCGCTGGACCAGCCCGTCGAGAGCTTCATGAGCCTGCGCGGCCCGCTGGGCCAGATGTACGTCCAGAAGTCCACCATGACCCCGTCGAACGGCTGGCATAGCAAGAAGACCGGGGCGAACTACGCCCTGACCTTCGACGTGTCGATCCAGGGCTTCGCCGACCTGACCTTCAACGCCCAGGTCAAGAACCAGGAGTTCCCCCTGCCCAACCACGGCTCGATCTACGAGGGCATCGCCACGGTGACAGGGACGTTCGACGGGAAGGCGGTGACGGGGAACGGGTGGATCGAGCAGGCGTCGTAGGGCCTCCGAAGCGCTCTTCTCCTCACCCGTGAAACGGGGGAGGTGGATCGGCGCGTAGCGACGAGACGGAGGGGGCGCTGCGGCGGCGGCTGGACGCTCCCTCCGTCACGATGCGTATCCGCATCGCGCCACCTCCCCCGCTCGCGGGGGAGGAGAAAAGACCCGTCTAGCCCTCTACCGCGAACGCCAGTCCCGCCTTCGCCTGCAGCCGCTCGACCAGCTTGCCCCGCAGCGCCGCGACGGGCGTCCAGATTCCGCCGGCGACCTCCGGACTGTCGATCAGGCATAGCGCCGTCTCGCCGATCATCTTGCTGGTCGAGCCGTAGCCGGGGTCCTTGTCGCCCTTGACGCTGGCGCGCACCTGGCGGCCGTCGTCGGCGATGGCGACGAACAGCACGTCGTAGAAGCCGGCCTCGCGCTCGTCCTTGCTGGGCCCCTCGCCCGGCTTGGGTCCGCCTTCCGCGCCCATCGCCCCGTTCATGGCGGCCACGGCCTTGGCGCCGGCTTCCCCCGCCTCGCCGGGGCCGGTCAGCATCATCTCGTCATAGACGAAGTCGGCGCCGTAGGGCTGGTCCATCAGCCAGTTGGAGCGGTGGACGTTGCGGGTGTTGATCGCCGCCATCACGAACGGCGCGGACCATGAGCCCAGGTCGTCCTCGTAGATCACCGCCGCACCGTGCGGCTGTTTCGGACCGGCGAAGTCGGGCGTCAGGGCGAAGGGGTCCTTCAGGTACTCCAGGATCTGCGGGTCGCGGGCCGCCGCGGCCATGGTGGCCTTCAGGCTGGCCGCCGTGCCGCCCGAGAAGCCGCCGCGCATGCCGCGCACGCGGCCCTTCACGCGGGCGGCCGGAGCGCCGAACCGCTTGGCGGCCTCCTGCTGCACGAACCAGACGCCCAGCTCGAACGGGATGGAGTCGAAGCCGCACGAGAAGACGATCCGCGCTCCGCTGGCCTTGGCCATCGCCTCGTGGGCGTCGATCATCTGGCGCATCCAGGCCGGCTCGCCGCACAGGTCCAGATAGTCGGTTCCGGCCTGGGCGCAGGCGGCCACCAGGCTCTCGCCATAGAGCTGGTAGGGACCGACAGTGGTGATCACCGCCTTGGTCCGGGCGACCATGGCTTTCAGCGAGGCCGGGTCGTCGGCGTCGGCGACGATCAGGGGCGTGGAGGCCGGGGCGCCGATCTCGTCACGGACAGCGGCCAGCTTGTCGGCGTTGCGACCGGACATCGCCCAGCGGACCTCGGGATGGTTCTTGGCGAAGTGCTCGGCGACGAGGCGGCCGGTGAAGCCGCTGGCGCCGTGGATGACGACGTCGAATTCCGCGTTGGGGTTCATGGACTGCGCCTCCCGAGTTCTTATCGTTGGAGGCAGATTGGCGTGGATGGTCGGACGAAGCAAACAAGTGTTCGCCAACCTTGAGAATCCGCTCATCCCGGCGAATGCCGGGACCCAGATCCTAGAGCCGTGTGGATGATTGGAAGAACGCCGAGCTCATGGCGTCAGCCTAAAAGCCATTCCATCTGGGTCCCGGCATTCGCCGGGATGAGCGGGTTATTGAGTTTTCCCCTTCAACCCCAGCAGCCCCACAAAACTCAGCGCCGCCGCCACCGCCAGATAGACCCCCACCGGCGCCAGCCCGCCCTTGTCGGCCAGGGCCTGGGCGATCATCGGGGCCAGGCCGCCGCCCAGAATGCCGCCGACGTTGAACGCCGCCGAGGCGCCGGTGTAGCGCACGCGCGCCGGGAACAGCTCGGGCAGGAAAGCCCCCAGCGGCCCGTAGACGAAGCCCATGACCAGCAGGCCCAGCGACAGGAAGGCGAACATCGGCAGCAGGCCGCCCGCCCCCATCAGCACCGGCAGCAAGGCGCCGACGCCGACGGTCATGGCGCAGCCGGCCATCAGCACCCGGCGCGGGTTGGTCGCGTCCGACCAGTAGCCGGCCGCGACGATGCCGGCCGCCATGAACAGGATCGCCCCCAGTTGCACGCCCAGCATCTCGGTGCGGCTGTAGCCCAGGATCGTCACGCCGTAGCCCAGCGCGAAGGCGGTCATCAGGTAGTAGACGGCGAAGCAGCAGATGGCCGCCAGGGTGCCGCACACGGTGGCCTTCCAGTGGTCGCGCAGCAGCTCGCCCAGCGGCACGGCCGGCGGGGCTTCATGGGCGACGGCGGCGGCGAAGGCCGGGGTCTCGGTCAGCTTCAGGCGAACCCACAGGCCCACGGCCACCAGGGCCGCGCTGCCCAGGAACGGCAGGCGCCAGCCCCAGCTCTGGAACTGCTCCGGCGTCAGGACCAGGCCCAGCAGCAGGAACAGGCCGTTGGCGGCGATGAAGCCGACCGGGGCCCCCAGCTGCGGGAACATGCCGAACCGGGCCTTCCAGCCGGGCGGGGCGTTCTCGACGGCCAGCAGCGCCGCCCCGCCCCACTCGCCGCCCAGGCCGAAGCCCTGGCCGAACCGCAGCAGGCACAGCAGGGCCGGGGCCAGCCAGCCGACCATGGCGTAGGTGGGCAGGAAGGCGATCAGCAGGGTCGAGCCGCCCATCAGCAGCAGCGAGGCCACCAGGGTCGACTTGCGCCCGATCCGGTCGCCGAAGTGCCCGAACACCGCCGCGCCCAGCGGCCGGGCCAGGAACGCCACGCCCAGGCTGGCGTACGAGGCCATCAGCTGCAGGCTCGCCGACTTGGACGGGAAGAACAGCGGCCCGAACACCAGCGAGGCGGCCGTGGCGTAGATGTAGAAGTCGTAGAACTCCACCGCCGTGCCGACCAGGCTGGCGGTCAGCACGCGCCGGTTGGAATTGGTCTGGATCGCGCCGCTCATTAAGCCCCCCGAAAGTCGGTTCATGGCTTGGCGCTCGGCGCGCGCTACGTCAACTGGCGAGGAGAAGAAATGACCCCGTCGGCGGAACTTTCGCGCGGCGAACGACGAAATCGTTGCGCGGTTATGGCGGAAGACCGGCTGCGACTTGCGCAGGCGATGACCCCGACGCAAGCCGCTCCGGACGGAGACGCGACTAGAACGTCTCGCCGACCATCTTCTCGCTCAGGGCCCACAGCGCCTGGGCGCGGGCTGGATCCAGGGCGTAGGAGCGCACGCCGGCCCGGATCAGCGAAGCGTCTTCGGTCAGTTCGGCCACGTGGCAGTCCTCGCAATAGCGGCCGGCGACAAGCGAGACGGGGGCGGTGACCCCGGCCCAGACGCTGGTGGCCGCGCCCTGCGGGATGGTCTTATACTCGATGGGCGGCTGGCCGGCGGCCTCGGCCTGGGCGTTCAACTGGTCGATCCAGCCCTGGATGAAGGCCGGGTCCAGGTGGCGGGCCAGCTCGGTCTGGATGCCGCCCGGGTGGACGGCGGTGGCGCGCACGCCGCGATCCTTGTGGCGGCGGTCGAACTCGACGGCGAACAGGATGTTGGCGGTCTTGGAGCGGCCATAGGCCTCGAACGGGACGTATTCGGTGGTCTCGTAGTTCGGGTCCTCCAGGTTCACATCCGAGAAACGGTGGCCCGCCGAGGCCAGGGACACCACCCGCGAACCGGCCTTCAGCAGGCTGGCGATGCGGTTGACCAGCACGAAGTGGCCCAGGTGGTTGGTGCCGAACTGGGTCTCGAAGCCATCGGCGGTCCTGCCCAGCGGCGGCGCCATCACACCGGCGTTGGCGATGACCAGGTCGAAGGGGCGACCATCGGCCAGCAAGGCGTCGGCGCAGGCGCGGACGCTCTTCAGGTCGGCCAGGTCAAGCTCGACCAGCTCCAGCGAACCGCCGCTGGCGGCGGCGGCTTCACGGACGACGGCGGTGGCGCCCTGGGCCTTGGCCAGGTCGCGGGCCGCGCCCACGACATTGGCGCCATGGGCGGCCAGAATGCGGGCCGTCTCGACGCCCAGTCCGGCCGAAACGCCGGTGACTAGGACGCGCTTGCCCGAAAGATCGACGCCGGCCAGGACGTCGTCGGTGGTGGATTTGGCGTCGAATTGCACGGTCATGTCTTTCGTTTCCCTTGCAGGGTTTTGACGGGGTTGTTGTCCGAGCCGATCCGAAGGATAAATGGAGGAAGGCTCCGGATAGATATTCGGAGGCACCCTCCGTTTTTCAAGTCCGATGTCCAAAGAATCCGAATCCAAGACCCGAAAGCCCCGAGCTGACAGTCTGCGGAACCGCGACCTGCTGCTCACCGCGGCCAAGACGGCCTTTACCGAACTGGGCGCCGAGGCCCCGCTGGAAGAGGTCGCGCGGCGGGCCGGCGTCGGCATCGGCACGCTGTATCGCCACTTCCCGACCCGGGAAGCGCTGATCGCGGCGGTCTATGTGCGGGAGATCGAGCAGTTGGCCGCCTCGGCCGAGGCCTTGCTGGCCGAACGCCCGGCTGGCGAGGCGCTGGAGAAATGGCTGAACCTGCTGATCGACTACATGGCCACCAAGCGCGTCGTGGCCCCCGCCCTGCTCGCCCACCCCGGCGAAGGCTCGAAACTCTACGCCAGTGGGGGCGCCACCATCCTGCCGACCCTGGAGCGACTGACCAAGGCCGCCAGCGCCGCCGGTGATATCCGGTCCGACATCGATTTCGAGGATGTTCTCAGGCTGATGAGCGGCCTGAGCCTGGGCTACGAGCAGCCCGGCTGGGATGCGGGGGCGCGCAGGCTCCTGAGCGTGATGATGGCCGGCCTGCGGGCGCGGGCTTAACCCCATAGCCCTTCCCGCGCTTCGTGCGTTAGAACCTCCGCCATGAAGAACCTGCCCAACATCCTGACCGCCTCGCGCCTCGTCATCGCCCTGTTCATGTTCGTGGCCCTGGCCGCGGCGGCCGGCGGCGTGCCGTGGCTCAGCGAGAACCTGACCGGCGAGCAGCAGCTGTCGCTGGAGCGCTGGGCGTTCTGGGCGTTCGTGGTGGCGGCGGTGACCGACTTCTTCGACGGCTGGCTGGCCCGCAAGCTGGACGCGGTCAGCGTCTGGGGCGCGATCCTCGACCCGATCGGCGACAAGATCCTGGTCTGCGGCGCCCTGCTGGGCCTGATGGCCCTGGGCCCCAACCCGCTGGTGATCCTGCCGGCCGGCCTGATCCTGTTCCGCGAATTCGCCGTCAGCGCCCTGCGCGAGGTCAGCGCGGGCAAGGGCGTGAAGCTGCCCGTCACCCTGCTGGCCAAGTGGAAGACCACCCTGCAGCTGGTGGCCATCGGCGCCGAGATGGTGCTGGCCTCGTGGGGCGCCTTCAGCCTGCCCACCGATCCGGCGGTGGTGGGCCCGGCCACCTACGTCATCCACGGCCTGCTGTGGCTGGCCGCCCTGGTCACCCTGATCACCGGCGCGCAGTACTGGGAAGCGGCCCGCAAGGCGCTGGTGTAGCCACCGTTCTTCTTTCCGTTGTCATCCCGGAAAGCGCGAAGCGCTTGTCCGGGATCCAGGTGAACCGCAAAGCGCCAGCCCAGTCCCCTGGGTCCCGGACAGCCTCTGCGAGGCTTCCGGGATGACAACCGAAAATTCTCAGCTCCGATCAAGTCTAGAACCTAGCTCTCTCGCCGGCCGCCCTTCGTGCCCGCCAACGCGGCGACATAGGCCTCCATCAGCCGCACCAGCTCATCCTCCAGCGCCGCCGGATCCAGGTTCAGATCCGGCTCGGCGGCGGCGGCGCGCAACAGGCCGATCACCGCGTGGGTCAGGACGAACGCCGTCTCGGGCGTCAGTTCGACCTCCAGCCGCGCCTTGCCCGCGATGGCCGCCAGGAAAGCCTGGTGATGATGCAGCAGCATGCCGTCGGCGCTGTGGCGGAACAGGGCGTCCAGCAGCACCTGGCGGGTTGCGGGCGAGCCCTCGAAGCCGTTCATCAGGGCCCGCACGATGGTTCGCACGCTGCCCAGCTCAGGCCGCTCGATCACCGTCCGCGCGATGGCGTCGCGCACCGCCGCCGCCCGCCGCTGGGCCAGGGCCGCCAGCACGTCCTGCTTGCCGCCGAAATACTGGTAGAGCGTGCCGATGCTGACCCCGGCCCGCTCGGCGATATGATTGGTGGTCAGCCGCTCGACGCCGTCGGCCTCGAGAAGTTGAAAGGCCGCGTCCAGGATCGCCTCGCTGGTCGCCTCCGCCCGCGCCTGGCGCGGCGTTCTGCGTTGTCTTTCAACCACTTGGCAGTTCCTCGACGGCGCGCCTGCCCACATCGGGGAAGGCGAGTAGAAACATGAGCAATGCTTACATAACCTTCCTGGCGACACCAGGATCCCGACCGGATCCGCCATGCCAGGAAGACCGATGAGCCTCTCCATCGACCAGGTCCGCGCCAAGGTGGCGTCGCAGAAGACGCTGCTGCCCGCCCTGTACGGAAACGTCGATTTTGACGCCACGCCCGAGCGGTTCACGTGGGATCCGTCCCTGGCCGTGGTCCGCGACCGCAAGCCGATGGGCGTGGAGATCACGCAGGAAGACCTGGACCGCGTCCACGCCTACACCATGCTGGGCGACGTGGTGGCCGACGCTTACGCGGCTCTCATCCCGCAGTTCGGCTTCCGCCGGCTGATCGACATGCTGACCCGCGCCTGCGACCAGGGGATAGACGCCGTGGCCGAGGCGCCGCCGGAGCTGAAGGCCTTCATCGCCGCCATGGAGGCCACGCCCGACTGGGTCGACATGGACCTGGTGCGCGAGGGCGCGCGGCTGGACCTGAACGCCACGGCCCACCTGGCCCCGTTCGCGGTGCGCGGGGCGTTCATCGCCACGTTCCTGAACAAGTACTCGGCCCTGCCGATGGCCCTGACCGGCACGCTCAGCAACGACAGCGCCGCGCGGCGGGTGAACGAGACGGCCACCTTCTTCGCCACCACCGTCCTGCCGGGCGCTCTGGAACGCCATGGAGCGGGGTTCAAGGCCGCGGCCATGGTGCGGCTGATGCACTCGATGGTGCGGTTCAACGCCCTGCGTTCTGGCCGGTGGGACATCGGCGTCTACGGCGTGCCGATCCCGCAGGTCGACCAGATGCCGGCCGGCCTGATCCCGGTCTTCCTGATGGCCTTCGAGATCATCGGCAAGGGCCGCCGCCACTTCACGCGTGAGGAGCGGGCCCGGGTCGAGCTGGCGCGCTATCGCTGCTTCCTGCTGGGCCTGCCCGAGGACCTGCTGGCCGACACGCCCGATGGCGTGGTGCGGGCCATGACGGCGCGCAACTCGACCCTGCGCCAGGGCTTCGACGACGCCACCTGCGGGGCGCTGATCCGCGCGACCATGGCCGCCTACCTGCCGCCCGACCGCTCGCCCGCCAACCGGCTGCACGACCGTATCGAGCGCCGCTTCGCCAAGGTGTTCTTCCTCAAGCACTTCATGAAGGGCGACCGGGCGGCGGCGGCGAAGATGGGCGTGCACGTGACGCCCGCCGACCGGTTGGTGTTCGCGGCCGTGGCCCTGGGCGTGGTGGCCGAGATGGCCGCCTTCCGCGCCGCGCGCGGGGCGCCGGTGCTGCGCGAGCTCAGCGAGGCGGTGCTGGTGCGCCGGGTCCGACGCCTGCTGGCGCGGTATGGGCATGCGGAATACGTCAGCGACGCGGCGCAGTATCGGCCGGCTCACGCGGCTTAGTTCGTCGGCGCCTACTCGGCGGCGAGGAGCGGCGCCTCCTCGTCCTCGGCCGTTTCGGGCTCCAGCAGCCATTCGGTGTCGATGACGTCCAGACCCGCCCGGGTCCGCTCCGCCCGCATCATCAGGGCCAGCCAGCCGGCCCCTGCCGTCAGAAACACCATGATCGCCTCCGAAGCGCTCCGTCATTATTGAGAATGACTATCAATAACGACGGAGGCAAGGCGTCTTTTCGGCGTGGCTTCGGCGTTTTAGGCCGCTTGGGCGGCGGCCGCCGCGGCGGCCTTCCTGCGGGCGGCGGCGGTGGCGCCGCGCTTGCGCGTGGCCGCTTCCAGGTTGACTTGGCGGCGCTTGGAGGCCTCCAGCTCCAGCACGGGCAGGACTTCCGCCGCGGCCAGCCGCTGGGCCGGCGTGCCCACGACATCCAGACGGCGGGCGTTGGCCAGAAGCGTAAGCAGCTCCCGGTCGTTCAGCAGAGGAATCCGCTCGATCAGGGTCATGGTGAAGTCCTCGAAACTCAGCAATTCCCGCAGTAGCGCGAGAGAATTTGCTTAACGTTCAAGGCGCTGCTTGGGGTCCAAAACTAATCGCGTTTCAAGTCGATTCACGAATTCACTTGCTCCAACCCGGATCGCGGCCCATGGTGGATTATCGAATTCGCTGACGTTCGGCCTGCTTTTCCATGCTCTCTTCGCGAGAGCGCCGGACGCGCCCACCGACCCCCAACGAAATTTGATCGTCGTGCGGAACACCTCCGCCGACGCATGTTGACTGCAAGGACTACGACTATGGCTACCGGCACCGTGAAATGGTTCAACGGCACCAAGGGCTTCGGCTTCATCCAACCCGACGACGGCGGCGCCGACGTCTTCGTGCACATCTCGGCCGTTGAGCGCGCCGGTCTGCGCGGCCTGGATGAAGGTCAGAAGATCACCTACGACCTGGAACAAGACCGCCGCAGCGGCAAGATGGCCGCGGGCAACCTGCAGGCCTAATCGCCTCCGGGATCGCGAGATTCAGGAAATGGGCCGGCGCCTGGCGCCGGCCCATTTTTCTTGCGCGCTTTCCCAGGCCGTTACAGGGTTCGCGGCGAGCTCACCTCCTCCCCAGCGAGCCTCATGCGCCCGTTTCGTTTCTTGATCATCGCCCTGGCCGCCCTTGGTCTGACGGCCTGCGGGTCGCTGTCGCGCGACGTCTACACCGCCGGCGACCTGGCCGGACCGCCGCCCCAGGGCCTGGCCGAGCTGCGGTTCAACGCCAGCGACAGCGACGCCGCCATCCGCTTCGCCGAGCCCGCCCGCAAGCGCGCGTCGGCCCAGCGCACCTTCGACGTCCTGGCCCTGTCGGGCGGCGGCTCGAACGGCGCCTACGGGGCCGGGGTGCTGGCCGGCTGGACCAAGCGCGGCGAGCGGCCCGAGTTCGACATCGTCACCGGCGTCTCGACCGGCGCCCTGACCGCGCCCTTCGCCTTCCTCGGCTCCACCTGGGACGACCGACTGACCCAGGCCTACACCGGCAAGGCGGCCGGCAAGGTCCTCAAGCCCCGGGGCCTGGGCCTGCTGTTCCACACCAGCTTCTACAGCAGCAGCGGCCTGCGGGCCCTGGTCGACGCCAATGTCACCGACGACCTGCTGCAGGCCATCGTCGCCGAGCATAAGCGCGGCCGCCGCCTGCTGATCGCCACCACCAACCTGGACACCGAGGAGACGGTGATCTGGGACATGGGCGCGATCGCCCTGCGCGGCGACCCGGCCTCGCGCCAGCTGTTCAAGGACGTGCTGGTGGCCTCGGCCAGCATCCCCGGCGTCTTTCCGCCCAGCCTCATCCAGATCGACGGCCACGGACGCCGCCTGTCGGAGATGCACGTCGACGGCGGCGTCACCATCCCGTTCTTCGTCGCCCCGGAATCGCTGCTGCTGTGGACCGCCGCCAAGGACCAGGTGCGGCCCGGCCGGCTTTACGTGATCGTCAACGGCAAGGTCGGCGGAACCTTCGGCTTCACCAAGGGCAACGCCGGGGCCATCGTCGGCCGCTCGTGGGACGCCATGAGCAAGGCCCTGATGCGCACCCACCTGGCGGCCAGCAGCGCCTTCGCCCGCCGCAACGGCGGCCAGCTGTTCTACGCGGCGATTCCCGACACCGCCGACGTCGACACCTCGGGCCTGGACTTCGCCTCCGATAACCGCGAAGCCCTGTTCCGCATGGGCTTCGAGCGCGCCCAGGCCGGCTGGGCCTGGAGCCTGACCGACGAGCCCGCCGAGGTCCCGCAAGGCGCGCCAACCGTGCCCGCGCCGCCGGTGATCAGCGGTCGGTGAGTTTCGGCGAGGGGCGCCAGTTCCCCATCGGTTGTCATCCCGGAAGCTCCGCAGGGGCTGTCCGGGACGACAACAGGAAGGGGAGGAGCGCGGTCCTGTTCACGCGTAGTCGTACGGCCCGCCGCGCTCCAAGGCGCGCTGGTAGGCCGGGCGGGCGTGGATGCGGTCGAGGAACGCCTTCACGCGCGGGCGCGAGGCCGCGCCGGCGCGCGCGGCGCCGGCCTCCAGCGGGAAGCTCATCACGATGTCGGCGGCGGTGAAGTCCGGCCCGGCGAACCAGGCGCTCTTGGAGAGTTCGGCGTCCCAGTAGTCGATGTGGGTCTTCAGCTGGGCGTCCACGAAGCCGCTCTGGGCGCGGGCGGCGATGCCCTTGACGATGGGCTTCATCAGGCCGGGCGCCCGGGCGGGCAGAGCGGTGAACACCAGCTTCAGCAGCAGCGGCGTCATGGCCGAGCCCTCGGCGTAGTGCAGCCAGTAGGTCCAGCGCAGGCGCTCGGGCGTCCCGGCCGCGGGGACAAGCCGGCCCTGGCCGTAGGTCTCGATGATGTACTCCACGATCGCCCCGGTCTCGGCGATGGTCCTGTCGCCGTCGGTGATAACCGGCGACTTGCCCAGCGGGTGGACGGCCAGCAGCTCCGGCGGGGCCAACATGCTCTTGGCGTCGCGCTGGTAGTGCTTGATCTCGTAGGGAAGCCCCAGCTCCTCCAGCAGCCAAAGCACCCGCTGGCTGCGCGAGTTGTTCAGGTGATGGACGACGATCATGGCGCGGCTCCCGACGATTTTCCGCCAGGGTGGCAGGGTGACGCGGAGGTCCGTCAAGGGATGACGAATGTTTTCAGGACGGGTCGGGTTTTACCCGATGGCCCTTCGCTCGTGGATCGGGGTCCCCTGGCGTCCAGGCATGACCGGGGACGGGCGAGGAGCAGACCCATGGACGCGAAGACCCAGGCTTCGACGATCGGCGAACAGGATATCAGCGACGCCTACATCTACCTGCTGGCTCGTCTGCTGATCGCCCGCCAGCAGCAGGTCGATTTCGACCGCGAGGGGTTCGTTTGGAATCAGCTGGTCCACCGCAAGCCCGGCCAGGTCGACTGGCCCAATCCCAATCTCGACGTGGCCTATTCCGAGGCCTGGGTCGCTCTGGACGAGGACAGCTGCCTGCTGGTCACGGTCCCGAAGATCGAGGGGCGCTATTACACGGTCGAGTTCCTCAACGGCTGGGGCGAAACCCTCGCCAACATCAACGAGCGTGAATTTCCGGACCATCCCCATGGCCAGTTCGCGGTCTGCCTGGCTGGCGGCCGAGCCCAGGCTCCGGAGGGGGCCGTGCGGCTGGACTTGACCGAGCGGGTCACCCGGGTCCTGGCGCGGGTGGAGCTGGGCGCGATTTGGGACGAGGCGGTCGCCCTGCAGCATCAGTTCGTCTTCGACCTACGCGGCAACCCCGCCCCGCCCGCCATCCCGCGCACGGTGATGTTCGACATGGAGGCGTTGCCGGGCGTGGAAGCCTTCGAGTCCGCCCTGCCGGCCCTGGACTCCTATCCGGACACCAATCCTGGGATGGAAGCCGTTCAGGCCACGGCGCGGGCCATCGCCGAGGCGATCAAGGACCCGGCTGAACGCGAACGGATCGACAGCGTCGTCAGGACCAAGGCCCTGCGTGACTTCGCGGCGGCCTCGCCCAACATCGGCCACGGCACGGTCCGGAACAATTGGGCCCGCCCGGCCTGCTGCGGCCATTTCGGCGGCGACTGGCTGACCCGCGCCTTGGTCAACTTCGCCGGCATCTGGGCCAACACCTTCGACGAGGTGATCTACTACAAGGGCAATCTCGACAGCGAAGGGCGCCAGATCAACGCGAACCACAGCTACCGCCTGACCTTCCCGGCGGACGACCTGCCGTCGCGCCAGGCCCGTCATTTCTGGTCGATCATCGCGGTCGACACCAAGCATATGCGGGTGCTGCCCAATCCCCAGGACAAGTTCCTGCTGAACAAGGAGTCGGGCCTGGTCTACGGCGACGACGGCTCGTTGAGCCTCTGGTTCGGACCCGAGAGGCCGCCGCGGGCGCCCGAAGGCAACTGGCTGCCGACGCTGGGCGGCAAGGACTACCGCTTCACCTTCCGCTTCTACGGACCCATCGAGGGCGTCGCGGACGGAACCTACTATCCGCCGCCGGTCGTCAGGCTTTGAAGGGCGCGCGGCGAACCGGTCACGGCTCCGTCGCGTTAGGGCGCTAGCCTTTCGGCGCCAACCCGAACCCCAAGAGGATCGACCATGATGATGCTTATCGCCGCGATGGCCGCCGCCCAGGTGGGGAACGCCCATGTCGGCGACGGCCCGATCCGCATCAGCGGCGTGGAGCAGCAGCGTACGATCGCGTGCGAGGGCCGCGACGTCTTCGTCGACGGCGTGGACCACAGCCTGACGTTCACGGGAGCCTGCGCCAGCCTCAGCGTGACGGGCACGGGCAACACGATCGTCATCGGGCTCAAGCCCGGTGCGTCGGTGTCGGTGGAAGGCACGGACCAGAATGTGCGCTGGCGTTCTGACCGCGAGCCCAAGGTCCGGATCCAAGGCGTCGACAACAGCGTCTCGCGCCAGCCCTGAGGGATCAGCGGCCGCCCCGCCAGAGCGCCAGGCCGATGATCACCGCCACCACCTGCGCGAACACGATCAGGGTCAGCCAGGCGCTGAACGGCTGCTTGCGGGTCTTGTGGCGGAACACCGGCCGCGCCAGCAGGGCGCCCGGGCTGCCGCCGAGGGCGGCCAGGGTCAGCAGGGCGCGCTCGGGAACTCGAGAGCGCCTGCCGGCGGCGGCCGCCTTGTCGACGCCGTAGATCGCGAAGGTCGCCAGGTTCAGGACGCCTAGATAGACGGCGATGAACAGGGTCAAGGATGGGCGTCCAGCGGCTTGATGTCCGGGTCCACCCAACCCCGGCGGGCCGCCACGCTGAACAGCCGCTCGCGCGACCAGAAGGTCAGCGGCCAGGCCTTGTCGCCCATCGGCGTGGCCAGCAGGCGGGCCGACGCCTCGCCGTCGCCGGTTCCCGGCGGCAGGGTCGCGGCGAAGGCGCGGATGGCGGCCAGGTAGGCCTGGGTGATGGTCTCGTGATAGCCGCCGTGGTCGTCGTTCACCCCGCCGACGGCGACGTTGTAGGTCTGGATGATGCCCGGCATGTCGCGCTCCAGCCCATCGTTCCGTGTACGGACCAGATGCAGGGTGGCCGTCAGGTGCGCGGCATGGGTCCACTGGTCCTTCGGCAGGGAGTGGTTCAGCAGGCGGCGCGCCAGGTCGGCGACTTCGGCGTCGGTGTAGGAGGCGGCGGTCATCCAGGCTGATTAGCGCCTGGCGCGGCGAGGCTCAATTGGAGCCGTGGACCGTGTAGTAGGCGATCAGGTTGGCGAAGACGCAGATCATCACGCTGAAGGCCATGACCATCACCCCGCCGATCCGGAAGGCCGAGGCGGCGTCCTCGGAGACGCCGTTCCGGCGAATGACGCTCGGTTTGAAGGCCAGCACGAAGCCGCCCACGAAGACCAGGGCGGCGATCACGTCCAGGGGCCACAAGGCGGCCATGAGAAGCTCCATCCAGCGTCGCCCCCGCGCTTTAGCCTAACGCGGAAGCGGGCGGTTGGCTTTGATGAGCGTCAAATGCCCTTCTCCTCACCCGTAAAATGGGGGAGGTGGATCGGCGCGCAGCGACGAGACGGAGGGGGCGCGGCGGCGGTTGAGGACGCCCCCTCCGTCACGATGCGTATCCGCATCGCGCCACCTCCCCCGCTGCGCGGGTGAGGAGAGGTTACAGCCTTCCCCGCCGCCCGCCCTTGAGTTTGTCCAGGGCCCGGCGGGCGATCTCGGCCTGGGTTGGGGCAGCAGTGGGAGCGGCGGCCGGCATGATCGCCTGGAGCTCGGCCATCGTCTGCGTGGCGTGGAGGCCGGCGGCCGCGTGGTCCCGCAGCGCGGTCTCCCGGGCCTTGGGCCGGACGGCCGGAACGGCCATGACGACCTTGCGGACCATGGCGGCCAGCTCGCCGCAGGCCTTGGCCTTGTCGCGGGCCTGGCGGATTTCGGTGGGGTCGGTGCTGCGCTCCAGGGTCGCCCAGACCGCGTCGAGCGCGGCCATCAGCTTCAGCTGGAAGTTCACGGACCAGGTGGGGATGTCGGCTTTGGTCATGCCGATAGTATGCGGCCGTCCCGGAAGGTGGGGATCGGAAACGCGCATTTTTGTGTAGCGCCTTGATTTCGTTGGAGGTGGTTATTGAATTGGCGGGGATAGAGCGGCTTCGGCCGGGGACATGCCCTTGCGGCGTGTCCCCAACTTTGTCCGCTGAGAATCTCGTCCTGGCGGCTCGGCGCGGCGGATGGGGACACGCCGCAAGGGCATGTCCCCGGCTCGCGACCCTGTGGATAACTCAACATGCATCGCCCAAACGAAAACCGCCGCGACCGGCCTTTCGGCTGGTCGCGGCGGCTGAAGGCTTTACAGGAAGGAAGAGCTTACGCGTAGCTTTGCAGCGGGCGCACTTCCAGGGCCTTGGCCGGCGCCCCGGAGATGGCCTGGGCCGCGGCCAGGGCGCCGGCCGAGGTGGTGTAGTAGGGCACCTTCATCATCAGGGCCGTGCGGCGGATCTCGAAGCTGTCTTCCAGGGCCTGCTTACCCTCGGTGGTGTTGAAGACCAGCTGGACGTCGCCGTTCTTCATCACGTCGACGATGTGCGGGCGGCCTTCCAGCACCTTCTTGACCAGCTCGACCTCGACGCCCTGTTCGGCCAGATAGGCCTTGGTGCCAGCGGTCGACAGCACCTTGAAGCCGGCCTGTTGCAGCAGCTTCACCGGCTCGACGATCCAGGGCTTGTCGCTTTCCTTGACAGAGACGAACGCCGTGCCCGAGGTCGGCAGGGTGACGCCGCCGCCCAGCTGGCTCTTGGCGAAGGCGCGGGCGAAGGCCGGGCCCAGGCCCTGCTCGCCCTCGCGGATCCAGTCCAGGCCCATGACCTCGCCGGTCGAGCGCATTTCCGGGCCCAGCACCGTGTCGACGCCGGCGAAGCGGGCGAACGGGAAGACCGCTTCCTTGACCGCGATGTGGTCGT
>Ga0102591_1002209_pt1 | contig 22063 bp, 24 predicted proteins | sample AraplaCol_mCL_r2_2_FD_76860 | JGI IMG/M metagenome (GOLD analysis project Ga0102591, IMG submission 76860) | Arabidopsis root microbial communities from North Carolina, USA - plate scrape MF_Col_mCL_r2 (SPADES assembly) (version 2) | ecosystem: Host-associated > Plants > Roots > Endosphere... | reverse complement strand
TCCGCTGAGTCCTGCGCGGGCGTCGTGATTTGCTGAGTTTCTTCCGGCGCCTGCGCAGGACTCAGCGGAACATGACTCAGCGGAACATGCCCGGCAGGAAGCTGTGCCACCGCGGCGACTGCATGCGGCCGCTGCTGCTGCCGGCGTCACTGTGGACGCTGGGGCGGGCGGGCTTTACGTCACGGACGGGGGCGGTTGCGCGCGGGGTCGCACGTGCGTTTTCGCGTGCGATCGAGGACGCTTCCGGGCAGCTGCCGCTGTTGGCGGAGCTGAACTTGATCTCGCGCGCAGCCACGGTCGAGCTGGCGACCACGATCAGCAGGCACAGGCAGATCCGGAGCATGGCGGAATCCTCGGACGGACCCGGGGTAGACCCCGGGTAATGCTGGACTATAGCGCGAAAAAAGAACGTCGGCCGGGCTGTCAGGTGATGCATTCAGCAACTCTCCGTGTTCAGGCAGTGCCGCCGGAGGTGGCGGCGGTGTCGTCGATCCGGACGACGCCTTTCCGACGCCATCATCTCCTATCGATGCGCCCGCGGAGCAAAGCGTTGCAACGCTTCAGCGCGCCCGGCCATCGTCCCGCCGAATCCCCACGCGCGGTGTCCCGTACGGGGCTTTCCGCGCGCGGGCCGGTCGACGCGGCGCCGTTCGTCGGCCGGGGACCGGCTCCCGCATAATTCCGCCCATGACGCCCGTCCGTTCCGACCTCGCCCGTCTCACCGCTGCCGCAGACGCCGGCCCGGCGGCATTTCGCTGATGGACGAGCGCCACCTGCTCCAGCGACTGATCGCCGGCCCCGTTTCGGGCGACGCCCTTGCGCGCGAAGAAGGCCAGACCCGCGCCGCCGTCTGGAAGCGCATCGAGGCCCTACGCGAGGCGGGGGTGCCGATCGAGGCCCGGGCAGGGCGGGGCTATGCGCTGGCGTCCCCGATGGACCTGCTCGACCCCGACGCGATCCGCGGCGACCTGCCGCCGGCGATCCAGGGCTCGCTGGCGTCGCTCGAAACCGCCTGGTCGATCGACTCCACGAATACCGAACTGCTCCGCCGCCCCGCACCCATTCGTGGCGCTGACGTCCTGCTGGCCGAACGCCAGACCGGCGGGCGCGGCAGGCGCGGGCGGCAGTGGGCTTCGCCGCTGGCGGCGCATCTCTATCTGTCCGTCTCGCGCCAGTTCGGCGGCGGGCTGGCGAGGCTGGGCGGCTTGAGCCTCGTCGCCGGCGTCGCTGCGGCCGAAGCTCTGCGTGCGGCAGGATTCGAAGTCCGGCTGAAGTGGCCCAACGACCTTGTCGTGCCGAACCCGGACGGCTCGCTGCGCAAACTGGGCGGCATCCTGGTCGAAGGCGGTGGCGAACACGCCGGCCCGGTCCGCGCCGTGATCGGCATGGGCATCAACGTACGCATGCCCGCCGCGATCGCGGCCGGCATCGACCAGCCGTGGTGCGATCTGGCCGGTCTGTCGGACGCGCCGCCGGACAAGCCCTTCGATCGCAACCGCATCGCCTCCGCCGTGCTTTCGCAGCTTCTGCCCGCGTTGGAGGAATTCGACACGGAGGGCCTCGCGCCGTTCCGCGCGCGCTACGCCGCGTTCGACGCGCTCGCGCAGCGTCCGGTCACGCTGCACACGACGACGGGCGAACTGCGCGGCATCGCGCTGGGCCTTGCGGACGACGGCGCGCTGCGCGTGCGCCTGGACGATGGCGAAGAACGCAGTTTCCATTCCGGCGAAATCAGCGTGCGCAGCGGAGCATCGGCATGAGCGCGTGGTTGTTCGATCTGGGCAACACGCGTTTGAAGTGCGCACCGCTGCTGGCTGGTGGCCGCATCGGCGAGGCCATCGCATTGCCGCATCGCGAAGAGGATGTCGCCGCCGCGATGGCGCAGCATCTGCCTGCGCGCATCGACGTCGCTTATCTGGCGAGCGTCGCGCAACCGACCTTGCGAGTGGCCGTGCTCGATGCGCTGGCGTCGCGCTGCGGCCGCATCTCCATCGCGCGCACGCAACCGCGTTTCGACGAGGTGCGCATTGCATATGCCGACCCGCGCAAGCTGGGTGTCGATCGATTCCTTGCGCTGCTCGGTGCGCATTCGCGCGTGCGCGGGCCGGCGCTCGTGTGCGGTGTCGGCACCGCGCTCACGATCGATCTGATCGACGCCGGTGGCCAGCATCTCGGTGGACGCATCGCGCCGTCGCCCACGCTGATGCGCGAAGCGCTGCATGCGCGTGCCCCGCAGTTGCCGGAAGTGGGTGGTGCGTACGAGGACTTCGCGCGCGACACCGAAGACGCGCTGGCATCGGGTTGCGAAGGCGCCGGCGTGGCCCTGATCGAACACAGCCTCGCGGCCGCGACCGCCCGCCTGGGCGAAGCGCCTACGCTGCTGCTGCACGGCGGCGGATCGGACGCGCTCGCGCGCCACCTGCCGAACGCGACCGAAGTCGCAACGCTGGTGCTCGAAGGCCTGGCCCGCTGGGCTTGCGTCGAAACCGCCGCTTAGAATCGCCCCATGCTCGCTCGCGCCCTCGTCGTCCTGCTGCTGGTGCTCAATCTCGGTGTGGCCGCGTGGTGGACGCTGCGCGCGCCGCCCGCGCCAGCGCCTGCATTCGTGCCGCCCACGGACGTGGCGCGGCTGCAACTGCTGAGCGAAACGCGGCCGGCGCCCTCGACTGCTACTGCGCCCGCGACGGCGCCGGCGACCGCGACGCCCCCCGCGCCGACGGCTGCGCCCACTGCGCCGCCTGCCACGCCGGCCATCGCCGCGGCGACGTCTCCGGCACCCGCCAACGACGCCGCGCCCGCGCGCTGCTTCAGCGTCGGCCCGTTCGCCGACAGTGCTGTGGCATCGAATGCGCGCGAGGTGCTGATGGCGGTCTCCACCCGCGTCGTCCCGCGCGAGCAGCGCACCGGCGGCAACGCGCGCGGCTGGCGCGTGCTCCTGCCCGCCTCCGCGTCTGCTGAAGATGCCACCGCGACCGCGCAGCGCATCGCCGCCGCCGGGTTCAGCGACTACTTCATCGTCCGCCAGGGCGACGAGGCGAACTCGATCGCGCTCGGCCGCTACCGCAACGAGGAGGGCGCGCGTCGTCGCGCCGACAGCCTCGTCGCCGCCGGTTTCCCCGCGCGTGCCGAACCGCTGGGCGATGGACGCATCAGTGTCTGGCTCGACCTCGTCGCCAAGCCCGAATTCGACCCCTCGCGCGCCGAGGCCGCGGTGCAGGTTCCGGCCCGCCCCCTCGACTGCGCGCGCATGCGCTGACTCGTCGGCATGAACCTGCGCGGCCGCGCAGGCTAGAATGCACTCCTTCGCCGGCATAGCTCAGTTGGTAGAGCAACCGCCTTGTAAGCGGTAGGTCGTCAGTTCGATTCTGACTGCCGGCACCAGACGAGGGACGCCGTTCGATGAGTCGCACTTATCCTCCCGTTTCGCTGATCGGCGCGCCCACCGACGTGGGCGCAGGGCACCGCGGTTCGCGGATGGGGCCGGAGGCGTTGCGTATCGCGGGGCTGGGTGAGGCGCTGGTCAAGCGCGGCGTGGACGTGATCGATCGCGGCAACCTCGACGGTCCGCGCAATCCCTGGCAGAAACCGGTCGAAGGCTATCGCCACCTGCCCGAGGTGGTCGCGTGGAATCGCGCGGTGATGGACGCCGTCGGCGCGGAACTCGATGAAGGCCGCCTGCCGATCCTGCTCGGTGGCGACCACTGCCTGGGGCTGGGTTCGATCACCGCCGTCGCCCGTCACTGCCGCAAGACCGGCAAGCAGCTGCGTGTGTTGTGGCTGGATGCGCACGCCGACTTCAACACGCACCAGGTCACGCCGTCGGGCAACGTGCACGGCATGCCGGTGGCGTGCCTGTGCGGGCTCGGTCCCGATGCGCTGACGAACCTGGGCGGCGAATCGCCGGCGATGCGGCCGGACCAGATCCGCCAGATCGGCATCCGTTCGGTCGACGAAGGCGAGAAGCGCCTCGTGCAGGAATACGGCCTGGACGTGTACGACATGCGCTACATCGACGAGATCGGCATGAAGCGCGTGATGGAGGAAGCGCTCGAAGGCGTGGACGAGAACACGCACCTGCACGTCAGTTTCGACGTGGATTTCCTCGATCCCAGCATCGCGCCGGGCGTGGGCACCACGGTGCCGGGCGGCCCGAACTATCGCGAGGCGCAGCTGGTGATGGAGATGATCGCCGACATCGGGCAAATGGCGTCGCTGGACATCGTCGAACTCAACCCGATCATCGACAAGCGCAACCGCACCGCGCGACTCGTGGTGGACCTGGTGGAAAGCCTGTTCGGCAAGTCCACGCTGATGCGCGACTGAACCGACCGTGCCCGCCTGCCCCGGACGGCAGGTGCGGCACCCGCGCGGCCGTGCGATGCTTCGGCCACTTATCGATCACGTCTCCCGGAGAGACCATGAAGCGCTCCATCGCCACGCTGCTGCTTGTCGCCCTTTCGCTCGTCCTGCTCAACGGCTGCAACACCATGGAGGGCCTGGGCAAGGACGTTGAAAAGCTTGGCCAGAAGATCGACCAGAAGGCGAGCAGCTGATCGGACGCTCCTATCCGGCGACATTGCTCGAAGCACGAAGGCCGGCACTCGCCGGCCTTCGTCTTTTCCGGCGTCCCGAACGGCGGGCGACGCGCCGGGGCGGCATGCACCCGGCGTTCACGCCCGGTCGCGTCAGATGCACCCGCACGCTGCGAGCGTGACCACGCGTCCCACGAATAGAGGTGAACCCATGAAGCGTTTGATGGCCCTGTTGCTGCTGGCCCTGTTCTCCGTTGGCACGCTGAGCGCGTGCAACACCGTCGCCGGCGCCGGCAAGGATGTGCAGAAGGCGGGCGAGAAGGTCGAAGACGCGGCGAAGTAAGCGTCGCGCACGATACGGAACGCATGAAAGGCCGGGCATTGCCCGGCCTTTCTTTTACTTCGTTGCGAACAGGCTTGCCGAGCGCTGAATGCAGGCGTGCCGCATCCACTTCGCTTTCACGGCCCCTCGCGTCAGATGCAATCACCGCACGTAGTCACGTGCCCCGATCACGAAGTCGAGGAGACTTTCCATGAAGCGTTTGATGGCTCTGCTGCTGCTGGCGATGTTCTCGATGAGCTTCCTCAGCGCCTGTAACACCGTCGCCGGTGCCGGCAAGGACATGCAGGGCGCGGGCGAGAAGGTCGAAGACAAGGCGCAGGATTGCAAGGACGGCAAGTGCTGATGCATTGCGTTTGATGCGGGATGGGTGTGGCGCGAGGGGCCGGAGCGATCCGGCCCCTTGTTTTTGAGGGTTCGGCGTGATTCATTCGCCGGAGCACCGGTTTGCATGCATTCACCGATATCAAACTTCGTCTAACGCAATCGCGACTTCATTCGAATGGCCCGATTGCGATGCTGTCCTCGCGGAACACGAATGGGCCGCATCCCACGACAAGAGGATCTCAACGGATGAACAAAGACATCATCGCCGGCAAGTGGACCCAGTTGAAGGGCAAGGCACAGGCGCGTTGGGGCGACCTGACCGACGACGACTTCGACGTCGCCGAAGGCAACGCCGAATATCTCGCCGGCAAGCTGCAGGAACGCTATGGCTGGGAGCGCGATCGCGCCCAGGAAGAAGTCCGCGACTTCGAGAAATCACTCAACTGAGCGTGGCTGAACTGATGCATTGAATGCGGCGCGCGCGCCGGCATGGGGGCGAACAGATCGCCACCGGCGCGCGCAATCGATCGACACCTGGAAGAGCGGGGCGGACGCGCGAGCGGGCCGCCCTTTTCGTTTGCCGGGGCCCGGGCGTGCCGATCCGGGCCTCTACGCGGCCTGGTCGTGCTCCCGCCTGGCGCCCCGCGGCCCCGCCCGCGCGGCGGGTACACTGTGGGGCCGTTTCCCGCAGTCAGCGTTCCATGAGCCCCACGCGCGTCCTCACCGGCATCACCACTTCGGGCACCCCGCACCTGGGCAATTACGTCGGCGCAGTCCGCCCGGCCGTTGCCGCCAGTCGTACGCCGAACGTGGAGAGCTTCTACTTCCTCGCCGACTACCACGCCCTGATCAAGGTGCAGGACCCGGCGCGCGTACAACGCTCAACGCTGGAAATCGCCGCGACCTGGCTCGCCTGCGGGCTCGAACCGGACAAGGTGTGGTTCTACCGCCAGAGCGACGTGCCGGAAGTGCAGGAGTTGACCTGGTTCCTGACCTGCGTCGCCGGCAAGGGCCTGCTCAATCGCGCGCACGCCTACAAGGCCGCGGTCGACAAGAACCGCGAGTCGGGCGAGGACGACGACGCCGGCGTGAGCGCGGGCCTCTTCATGTACCCGGTGCTGATGGCCGCCGACATCCTGCTGTTCAACGCCAACAAGGTGCCGGTCGGTCGCGACCAGATCCAGCACATCGAGATGGCGCGCGACATCGGCCAGCGCTTCAACCATCTGTATGGCGAGCCCGTCGGGAAAGAGTTCTTCGCGATGCCCGAGGCGGTGATCGACGAGAACGTCGCGACGCTGCCCGGCCTCGACGGCCGCAAGATGAGCAAGAGCTACGACAACACGATTCCGCTGTTCGCCCCGCGCGAAACGCTGAAGAAGCTGATCTATTCGATCGTCACCGATTCGCGCGCGCCGGGTGAGGCGAAGGACGCGGACACCTCCAACGTGTTCCAGCTCTACCAGGCGTTCGCATCGAACGAGGAAACCGCGGCGATGCGCCGCGCGTTCGCCGAAGGCATCGCGTGGGGCGAGGCCAAGCAGGCGTTGTTCGAGCGCATCGATCGCGAGATCTCGCCGCTGCGCGAGAAGTACGACGCATTGATCGCCCAGCCCGCGCATATCGAAGCCATCCTGCGCGATGGCGCACAGCGCCTGCGAGAGCGTTATGCGCGGCCGACGCTGGATGCGCTACGGGCTGCGGTCGGCCTGCGCGATCTGTCGCAGGCGCACTCCGGTGGCAAGACGAAGGCCGCGAAGACTGCGGCACCGACCTTCAAGCAGTACCGCGAAGCCGACGGTCGCTTCTACTTCAAACTCGTCGATGGCGACCGCCTGCTGCTGCAGGGCGAAGGTTTCGAATCGGCGCGCATCGCCGGCCAGCTCATTGGCCGGTTGAAGCAGGAGGGTGGCGCGGCGCTGCGACATGCGGGGCAGGGTGCAGTGCATCTGGGCGAGGAGCTGATCGGCCGCCTGCACGAAGGCGTCGAACTGGCTGAAGTCGTCGAAGCGCTCGCGCAGTTCGCCGCCGAGGACGCATGAATCCGCTCGTCGAACTCAACCTCGCACTGATCCTGTTCCTGCCGTGGTTCGCGATCCTCGGCGTGCTGTTCTGGATGTTTCCGCGCCAGCCGCGCACCGCCCACCGCAAGCTGTTCGACGGTGTGGCGCTGCTGCTCGCGTTCACCGCGTTCCTGCTGAGCCTGTACTGGTCGCATGCAACCGCGGACCCGGTGTACGGAAAGATGTGGCAGCAGATCCTCGCCACCGCGGTAGGCTACGGCGTATTCCTGGTGGTGCTGACAGTGGCGTTCTTCGTGCGCCGGCGCTGGCTGCGTCGACATCCTTGAGCGCGTAGCCGCATCGCCATATCGCCCCGCGCGCCCTAGACTGCGCGGACGCCCCATGAGGAGCCGCACGCAATGAACCACGCGCATGGCATCGTCACCATCGACACCGGATTCCAGCGGCCCGATTTCGACGCTGCCTACCTCATCGTCGAACACGGTCGCGGCGCGTACGTCGACTGCGGCACGCAGCATTCGGTGCCGGCGATGCTCGATGCGCTGTCGTGGCAGGGCCTGCACCCGCAGGACGTCGACTGGCTCATCCTCACGCACGTGCACCTGGACCATGCCGGCGGCGCCGGCGCGCTGATGCGCGCGCTGCCGAACGCGACGCTTGCGGTGCATCCGCGCGGTGCGCCGCACATGATCGATCCCGAACGCCTGATCGCCGGCGCTACCGCTGTATACGGTGAAGCCGAAATGGCGCGCAGTTACGGCGAGATCGCCCCCATCGACGCCGCACGCGTGCGCGAGGTTGCCGATGGCGAGACGATCGATCTCGCCGGTCGCCCGCTGCTGTGCATCGACACGCCCGGCCACGCGCGCCACCACCTGTGCGTGTGGGACGAGCGCAGTCGCAGCTGGTTCACTGGCGACACCTTCGGTCTGTCGTACCGTGAGTTCGACAATGCGCACGGCGAGCCCTTCGTGATTCCGACGAGTTCGCCCGTGCAGTTCGAACCCGAACCGCTGAAAGCGTCGATCCGCACGATGCTCGCGCGCGATCCGGCGGCGATGCATCTCACCCATTACGGCCGTGTCGGCGACGTGGAGCGGCTGGCTGGCGATCTGATCGAACAGATCGACGCGATGGTCGCGCTCGCGCGCGATGCGCAGGTGCATGCCGACCGCCACGAGCGCCTGGTCGAATCGCTGGCGTCGCTCTACGTCGACCGCGCACGCGTGCACGGCTCGCCGCTCACCCCGGAGGAAGTCCGGGCGTTGCTGGCCATCGACATCGAGCTCAACGCGCAGGGGCTCGAAGTCTGGCTTGCACGCGAGGCTGCTGCCCAGCGCCCTGTTCAGGTTCGCTGAAGGCCCCAGTACGCTAAACGGGGCCGCGGCACCCTTGCAGGTTGTGGGTTCCATCACGGGTCCGCAGACTTGCCGGGAGTAGCCTTAGCGACCTTTTGGCGTCGCCCATGTCCGCCCTGCGCTCCCTTCCGCCACCGCCGTCCGATGAGGCACGCCGCCAGGCCGCACTGGATGCGTACGCGGTCGTGGGCACGGTGCCGGAGCAGCCTTACGACGACATCGTGCGCCTGGCGATCACGCTGTGCGGCGTGCCGGCGGCGGCGATCTCGCTGATCGACCACGACCGCCAGTGGTTCAAGGCGCAGATTGGCCTGGACGTGCGCGAGACCGCGCGCAGCGAAGCGATCTGCGATCGCGCGATCCACCAGCCCGATCGCATGCTCGTGGTCGAAGACCTGTTGCAGCATCCTGAATTGCCGCGCCCGTCGATGCGCGTTAACGGCGATCCGCTGCGCTTCTACGCGGGCGTGCCGTTGCTCAGCCCGGACGGCGAGCCGCTCGGCGTCGTGTGCGTGCTCGACAACAAACCGCGCACGCTCACCGATGCGCAGCGCGAAGGCCTGGAAGTGCTGGCACGTCAGACGCAGCATCTGCTGGAGCTTCGTCGCTACGCGATGGAGCAGCGGCGCCTGCTCACCGAACGCGAAGCCTTCGCGCAACGCCTCGAGGACGCGCGCGCGGACCTGCAGCGTCGACATGACCTGCTTGAACATCGCGCGACGCACGACGCACTAACGGGGCTGCTTAATCGCTCCGCGCTCGCGCAGCTGCGCGATAACGCCGAAGCGATGCGACTTCTGCAGCAGGCGCATTACACGCTGATCCTGCTCGACGTCGACCACTTCAAGGACGTCAACGATCGCCACGGCCATCTGCTGGGGGATCGCGCGCTGCGCGCGGTTGCCGACGCGGTGGCCGCGTCCATTCGCGAAGGCGATATCGCCGTGCGTTATGGCGGCGAGGAATTCCTGATCCTGCTCCCCGACACGCGCCTCGCGCAGGCCACGCAGGTCGCCGAACGCATCCGCCAGCGCATCGCCGTAGCGCCGCTGCCGTTCGCGCTCACGGTGTCGATGGGCCTGGCCGCGGGCGAGCCGACGCGCGACTGGTCGGAGCAGGTGTTCGATCGCGCGGACCAGGCGCTGTATCGCGCCAAGGCGACGGGGCGTAATCGTGTCGTGGTGGATGACACGCAGATGCTGGGGTGAGGCTGGCCGCCTGCGCGGCACTGCCGCGCGGCCTGCCGAACGCCCGGCCATGGATGGCCGGGCAGGGCGTTCCATCGCCGAAAGTGCTGCGCCATGGAGGGCAGCGGTAACGTTTGGCGAGGGATGACCTCACGCCCAGATATTCGGCGTCGAGCGTCGCTCCGGTTCCTTCATGCGCACAACGCAGAAGCGTTGACCCGTCGGTGCTTCCATCACCCACCAGCGCTTCACGAACGCGACCTTCTTCGCGCCGAGTTTTTCCAGGCGCTCGGCTTCCGCGTCGATATCGTCGGACTCGATATCCAGGTGAACGCGTGACGGGTGATCGACCTTCTGCACTTCGATGTACAGATCGCCCGGCGTATCGCCGAACTGCTGGTATTCGCACGTATCGTCGCCCGCGTTGCGGTCGGCGACGGTGACACCCAGCGCCTGCGCCCAGAAATCGGCGGCGGCGTCGAGGTCGTCGGTCTTGCAGTCGATGATGAAACCGGCAAGGCGGCTGCGATGGGCCATGGGACGTTCCTCCGACGCGGAAATCGAGAGAGTCAACGTAGGCGACCACTGCTGACAACGTCCTGTCAGCGGTGATGCGTCCTTCCGTCATTCCCGCGAAGGCGGGAATCCATGCTTCCGACGCGACTCCGGCTTCCTGCGAAGCTCACGCGTGCAAACGTGGATCCCCGTGTCCGCGGGGATGACAGCGCATTGGGTTACTGCGGTGCGGCCATGTCGTCCAGCAATGCCTTGAGGAAACGCGCCGCCTCGCCGCCCGTGCAGGCGCGATGGTCGAACGTCAGCGAGATCGGCATGCGGCGATGCACTTCGATACCGCCCATCACCGCAACCACGTCGTGGCTGAGCTTGCCCGCACCGATGATCGCCACGCAGGGCGGCACGACGACCGGCGTCGCGTAGCGCCCGGCGAACATGCCAAAGTTCGACAGCGAGATCGTGTAGCCGCTCAGTTCCGTCGCCGGAATGGTGCGGTCTTCGACCTGCGCACGCAGGCGCTGGATCGCGCCGCGCACGCCGTTGCCGTCGAGCATGTCGGCATTGCGCAGCGCCGGCACGAACAGGCCGTCCTCGGTGTCCACCGCGATGCCGATGTCCACGTGCGGATGCAGCGTGCGCGTCAGCGTCTCACCGTCGAACCACGCGTTGAGTGCCGGCACGGTCTTGCATGCGGCGACGATCGCACGTACAAGGCGCGCGGTGATGTCCTGCTTGCCGAGCCACGCATGCAGGTCGGCGTCGTCGCACAGCGTGGTCGGGACGACCTTTGCGTGCGCGTCGGCCATCACGCGCGCCATGTTGCGGCGCACGCCCTTGAGCTGTTCCGGCTGGCCGCTGGCGGCGACGCCCGGCGGCTGCGTGCGCATCGGCTTGCCGCCCTGCGAGAGCGTGCTGCGCTGCGCCGGAGCGGGCGCAGCGGCCGGTGCCGGTGCCGCACGATCGGCCGCACGTGCGACCGGCGCCGCGCCGGGCTTCGCCGAGCCGTCAGCCGAAGCGCGCTTCACATCGTCCATCGTGACGACGCCATCGGCGCCGGATGCACGCACGCGCGCGATGTCCACGCCGAGCTTGCGCGCCATCGCACGCACCGCCGGCATGGCCTTCACGCCGCCGACTGCAACCGCCTGCTCGCTGCGCACCGCGTCGGAGCTCTGCATCGCGCCGACGACCGTGCCCGAATCCGCGCGCGCTTCACCCTTCGGCGCTTCCTCGCCCGCATCGCTGATCACGCCGCCTTCGTCCGATGCGATGACCTTGTCGGTACCTTCCGGTGCGTGGCTGCCGGCGCCGTGATGGTGGCCGGTGTCCTGGCCTTCGGCGCGCTGCGGCATCGACGGGTCGATCTCGAACTCGGCCAGCATCTTGCCGGTGACGATGATGTCGCCCGCGGCGCCGGCCAGCTTGACCACCTTGCCCGAGACGGGCGAGGGCACGTCGACGACCGCCTTCGCGGTCTCCATCGACACCAGGTTGTCGTCGAGGCGGATCGTGTCGCCTTCCTTCACGTACCACTCGACGATCGTCGCGTCGGGCAGGCCCTCGCCGAGGTCGGGGAGGAAGAAGGTCTTCTTTGCGTTGGCCATACGGTCGTTTCTCGTTGGAGTGCGGTGATGGGCCCTCGCGCGATGCGCGGCGGGCCGGTGTATTTCAAGGCTTCACTACGTCGAAAACAGCACGGCGCCGGTCATGCATCCTCGCCGTCGTCGTCGTCGAGCAGCTCGAGCGAGCGCGCCGGAATCCAGCCCTGGTGGCCGAGCGCATTGCGCGCCCACCACCAACCGGCGAGTTCGTACTGCAGCGTCACCACTTCGTCCGCGCGCGTGTCGAGCTCGCGCGTGTCGTAGTCCTCGAGCGCGGTGGCCGGGCCCTGTTCGCGGTCGAAGAGCTTCGCCGGAACCCAACCCTCGTGGCCCTCGGCGATCGTCGTCCACACGAACTCGGGCCAGTCGGTGTCGCGATCGCCCAGGTGCACGGCGTCGCCACGCGCGAGCCGGATCGGCGTGCGATCCGGCGCGTTGTGCGAGACGACGACGCGTGCGTGGCGCATGCGCGGCGCGCCTCAGCCCGCTGCCAGCGTGCGCTTGGCCGCGGCGACGATGCGGTCGACGCTCGGCAGGTACTTCATCTCGAGTCGGAACAGAGGAATGTGCGTGTCGTAACCGGTCACGCGTTCCACGGGCGCGAGCAGGTCGAACATCGATTCCTCTGCCAGTCGCGCGGCGATTTCCGCACCGAAACCGGCGGTCTTCGGCGCTTCGTGGACGATCACGCAACGGCCGGTGCGGCTGACCGATTCAGCGATGGTGTCGAAGTCGAGCGGACGCAGCGTGGCGACGTCGATGACTTCCGCGCTGATGCCCTCGCTTGCGAGCTTCTCGGCCGATTCCAGGCATTCCTTCACCTGCGCGCCCCACGTCACCAGCGTCACGTCGGTGCCGTCGCGCAGCACGTAGCACACGTCCAGCGGCAATGCTTCGCCATCGTCGGGCACCACTTCCTTGTACTGGCGATAGATGCGCTTGGGCTCCATGAAGATCACCGGATCCGGATCGCGGATCGCGGCGAGCAACAGGCCGTACGCACGTGCCGGCGAAGACGGCATCACCACGCGCAAACCGGGCACGTTGGTGAAGATCGCTTCGTTCGCTTCGGAATGATGTTCCGGCGCACGGATGCCGCCGCCCCACGGCACGCGAAGCACCATCGGGCAGGTGAGGCGGCCACGCGTGCGGTAACGGAAGCGCGCGGCGTGGCAGATGATGTGATCGACCATCGGGTACACGAAGCCGTCGAACTGCGATTCGGCGACGGGCTTCATGCCCTGCGATGCCAAGCCGACGGTGAGGCCGGCGATGGTGGTTTCATCGAGCGGCGTGTCGAGCACGCGCTCGGACCCGAACTGCTGCTGCAAGCCCGCGGTCGCGCGGAACACGCCGCCGTTGACGCCGACGTCCTCGCCCAGCACGAGCACCTTGTCGTCCACGCGCATCTCGTAGGCGAGTGCCTGCGTGATCGCTTCGATGAGCGTGATGGCAGCCGGCGCCCCGACCGACTTGGCCGAGTCGTTCTTCGACGCGCTCCTCACAGAAGTGTCTTCGGCGTTCATCAGCGGCCCTCCTGTGCGAGCGCGAAGGCGCGTTGCGCCAGCAGGTCCGGCGGCGGGTCGGCGTAGAGGTAATCGAACATCGCTTCCACCGGCTGCACCGGCGTTTCAAGGTAGGCGTTGATCTCGATGTCGACCTTCTTGCCGCATTCCTCGGCCCACGCCTTCTCTTCGTCCTCGCTCCACACGCCCTGCGCGGTGAGGTAGGTACGCAGCCGCGCGATCGGTTCGCGCGTCCAGGCGTCCTTCACTTCGTCGTCGTTGCGGTAACGACGTGCGTCGTCGGCGGTCGTGTGGTCGTGCAGGCGATACGTCATGAATTCGATCACGCTTCCGCCTTCGCCACTGCGCGCGCGTTCGCTCGCGCGGCGCATGCCTTCGAGCACGGCGATCAGGTCGTTGCCGTCCACCTGCAAACAATGCAGGCCGCCGGCAAGGCCCTTCTGCGCCAGCGTCTTCGCACCGGTCTGCGCCGAACGCGGGACGGAAATCGCCCAGCCGTTGTTGACCACGCACAGGATCAGCGGCAGCTGGTAGGCGCCGGCAGAATTGAGCGCGGCGTAGAAGTCTGTCTTCGACGAACCACCGTCGCCACAGCACGCCACGGCGAGCTGCTTCTGCTTCATCAGCTTGAACTTCAACGCGGCGCCGGCGGCGTGCAGGCACTGCGTGGAAATCGGCACGCACCAGGCGTAATCCTGCTTCGGGCCGGAGAAATCGTTGCCGCGTTCGTCGCCGCCCCAGTACAGCAGCACTTCGCGCGGCAGCACGCCGCGCATGAACTGCGCGCCGTACTCGCGATAGCTCGGTGCGAACACGTCGTCGGGTTGCATCGACGCGCCGATGCCGACATGCGTGGCCTCATGGCCCAGGCAGCTGGCGTAGGTGCCGAGCTTTCCGGTGCGCTGCAACGCGATGGCCTTGCTGTCGAAGGTGCGCACGAACAGCATCTGCTTGAACAGCGGCAGCAGCGCCTTGGGATCGCGGAACGCAGCGGGAAGTTCGGCGACGGGCTTGCCGTCGGCGCCGAGGTATTGCAGGTATTCGATTTCGAAGGTCGCGGCGACCGTCATCGTGAAAGTCCTGATTGGCAGCAGCCTGTGGGGCCGGCAGGTGGAAGCAGACGTGGTCTGTCGCGAGCGGCCGTGTCCCGGATCCAGTGCCGGAGTGGCCGTTCGCAAGGGCTGGGCCGGGCAGCGCGCCCGACCTGGCTCCGGCGCGCCGGAATGGCCGATGAAACGGCCGTGGCGACGCGCTGTGGCGGCGATGATAACCAAGCCCGCGTTAAGGGCCGTTGCGCGCTGCGGCATGAAAGTTTGCGGAAAAGACGCTAGACGCCGCCGGACTGAAGGGTATGGAAGCGGCCTGAATGCGGCCTGGCATCTGCCCGAAAATGACGAAGGACGCGGCCTGCGCCGCGCCCTCCGGTGAAGCAATCGCGATGGTCAGCGACGGATCGCGACGCGCAGGGTGTCGGTGTTGTCCGACAAGTCCGGATCGGGCGTGGCCGATTCGACGTGCGCGTTGAACTCCAGCTGCGTGCCGGTGCGCGGGCGCTCCGGCACGACGATCGCGAAGGCGAACCACTGCACGCCCTGGCCAAGACTTGCGGTGCGCGTGCACTGCGCACGGAAGCCCGCAGCCGTGGCGACGCGAGCGCAGCTCCAGCCCGACGGCGCGGCGACCGCGGCGGCGGACACCGCGACGTTGCCGTCGATCGACAGCACCGGTTGCGCGGCGGCGTCCGGGCCGTCGTTGCGCACCGGCACCAGGAACGTCGCGATCGCGCCCTTGCGCACCGGCAGCACGCCGCCCTCGATACGCACCGACAGGTCGGCGGCGGTGACCACCGTGACCTGCGCAATGGCGTCGTTGTCGGCGTTGGCCGGATCGCGCGTCTGCGAACGCGCCGCGACCGCCATGCGCACGACGGTGCCGTTCGCCAGCACCGGCATCGCCGCGCGGAGCGTGAACGTCGCGCCCTGTTGCGAGGCGAGCGACGCGAGCGTGCAGGTGACCGACGTGCTGGCCGCATCGTGTACCGGCGCGGCGCAGGTCCAACCCGCAGGCACGTCGATGGCGGGCGTCACGTTCGCATCGAACGCGAACGCAACCGCGGTGGCATCGGCGGCGTCCGGGCCGGCGTTGTGCACGTTCGCGGTCCAGGTGGCGACTTCGCCCGCACGCAGCGTCGCCGGCGTCGCCGCCGCGCTGACCGAGAGGTTCGCACTGCGGAACTGCGGCACGCGGATCGCGATGCGCACCGGGTCGTGGTCGGACACGCGCATAGGCAGCGAGGTGTCGCCGTAATGGTCCACGGCGAAACCAGCGTTGATGCGTGCGTGTTCGACGGTGACGGCGGCGGCATCCATCACCACCGCTTCGTTCACCAGCGCGTGGTCCAGCGTCTGCGCGTTGCCGCCGAAGCTGTACGAGTAGCGCTCGGCGGGGTCGGCGATCAGTTCCGAACCGTCGATGAGCGGCGTGGTCACCGGGCTGTCGACGTAGGTCAGCACCTGGTCTTCCGGCGCTTCGGTGCCCTTCACGACGCCGAGCACGTCGACGTAACCGTCGTTGAACTCGAACGCGTTGAAGTCGCCGACCAGCACGATCTTCTCGTCCGGGTTCGCGGTCTGCATCTGCTGCACGAGGCCGGCGAGATACGCCGCCTGCGCCCCGCGCTTGGCCCGCACGCGGGCGCCGTCGGTGCTCCAGCCGTTGCTGCCCGGCGCAACCGAGTCGATGTCGTTGAGCGAGCGCAGGTGGTTGACGATGACGGTGACCGGATACACGGCGCCGTTGTCGTGATGCACGTAAGCGCGCAGCAACAGCGGCGGGCGATCGTTGAGCAGGCTCGTGCTGCCGTCCGGATTCGGCAGCGTCGCATCCTTGCCGAACTGCACGACTTCGCGCACGTCCACGCGCGAGATGCCTGCGCCGACGAGGCGCGTCGCCACCAGGAAGCCGACGTTGATGCCGCCCACGTCGTTGCCCTGCGACAGATACGGCACGTAGTGCGGCGCGCTCGCGCAGTTCGCGTTGATGCGGTCGGCGAGCATGCCGAGCACGCGCAGGTTCTCGACCTCGACCACGCCGAGGATGTCGGGGGCTTTGAGGTAGTCGCAGATCGCGCCCGCGGTCTTCGTCAAACGCTTGTCGAGCGCTTCGGGCTTGATCGTCGGTGCGCCGTTGTTGTCGGCGACCTCGTCGAAGAAGCGCAGCAGGTTGAAGCCGCCGATGGTCACCTCGTCGATGCGCGCATCGTTCACGGCGGCCGGCAGGCGTCCGCCGGTGGCGGTCGGCGGCGTCGCCGTGTCGGGCAGCAAGGCCCAGGTACCGCCGAAGTAATCGAGCACGCCCAGCATGCCCGCGACCTGCGCACCGGCATCGACCGACAGCGCGAGGGCACCGACCTGGCCGCGGCTGCGGACCATCAGGCGTTCCTGGTTCGTGTCGAACAGCGGTGGGTTCTTGCCCGGCGGGAGCGTCGCCAGCGCGGCGTCCATCACGCCGATGCCGGGTTCGCGGAACGGCGTGGGCACGTCGGGGAGCGTCACGTAGAACACGCCGTCGCTGCTGGCGGAGGCGTCGTCCTCGTCGATGCGCCCTTCGGAGGGACCGACGACCACCGCGTTGGCCACGCTTACGCGCATGCCTTCCAGGCGTTCGAGCGTGCCAGGCGTGGCGGTTGGAGATAGATCGGTGGCGGTGAGTTCGATCGCAGCCGGCAGCGCAACGCCGGTGTCGAGCAGTTCCACCGTCGGGCCGGTGATTTCAGTGATCGTGAGCTGGTTGACGTTGGAGGCCGGAACGAATTCCTCGACCTTGCCCGTCACGCGCACGCGGTTGCCCACCGCGGCCGAGGCCGGCGGCGCGCTGCTGGTGAAGACGAAGACGCCGTCGGAAGTCGACGGATCGCCATCGTCGTTCGCGGCCTGCAGGAAGAAGCCGTTGTTGAACTTCAACGCGGTGACGATGCCTTCGGTCACCACGCGCTCGCCTTCATGCAGCGAACGCAGGCCATTGCCCTGGATCTGCGCGATCGTGCGCGGCGTCGCCGGGTCGGGATCGGGCGTCGTCGAGCCGCTGTTGCGCGGTGCGGGCGTGCCGGCGGTGAAGTCGGCGTTGTTGTTGTCGGTGTCGGTTGCGCCGTTGTTGTTGCGCAGCGCGGCCGTGGCGGCGGTGAGCGTGGGCGCGGCGCCCGAACCTTCGAAGAAGTTGGCGTTGCCGTAACCGATGAGGTCGGCGATCAGCGCACGCTGGTCGGCCGAACACGGCGTGCTGCCGCCATTGCAGGCGAGCGCGCCGGCCTGCCGTACGAGCGCGACCTTGCCCGCACCTGCGGCCATCGCCGCCGGACCCGTCGCGTCGGGCGTCGGCAACGGCGCCCCGGCCGAGCCGCCGCTCATCGCAACGAGGAAGTACTTGCCGGGCTGGACCGTAACCGAGGGCAGCACGGCGACGCCGCTGAAGTTGCCGGTGCCGGTCGCGCTGGCGTATTGCACCGACATGCCTGCCAGCGACACCGGCGTGGCGCCGCGGTTGTAGAGCTCGACGTAGTCGTTCGCGAAGACGGCCGTGCCGCCCCCGCCACCGCCGTAGACCTGGCTGATGACGACCTGCGCCTGCGCAGCGCCCGCCACCAGCAGCGATGCGAAACAGAACAACGCGGCCGCGCAGCGGCCCCTGACCCTGTCCATAAGTCTTCCCCGTTGTTGGGGCGCGCCCGGTGGGGCCGGCCCCTGGTGAGTGCTCCTCGTCCGCCAACGCCCCTGTACGCGGACCGGCCGAGTCTGCCGCATGGTCCGTTGCGGCTATTTCACGCCGGTTACCGCCCGTCGGCGGGCGGGCCCGGTGGGCCCGATGCGCTACCCTTTTGGCCCCCTGGCCGGATTCTTCCGGCGCAACGCGAGCCTGCAATGACGGTCGAAAAGAACGAGCGCGAACTGGAATCGAGCATCCACACCGACTTCGAAGGGCGGATGAGCTATTCCGGCTATCTCCAGCTCGACACGCTGCTGTCGGCGCAGAAGCGTTTGTCCAATCCGCCGCATCACGACGAGATGCTGTTCATCGTGCAGCACCAGGTCGCCGAGCTGTGGATGAAGCTGATGATCCACGAGCTGAAGGCCGCCACCGCGAACCTGCGCGAGGACCGCCTGGGCGAATGCCAGAAGATCTTCGCGCGCTGCAAGAACATCCTTCGCCAGCTCACCGAGATGTGGTCGGTGCTGGAAACGCTGACGCCGTCGGAATACATGGAATTCCGCGAGATCCTTGGTCCGTCGTCGGGCTTCCAGTCGCTGCAGTACCGCACGATCGAATTCCTGCTGGGCAACAAGAACGCATCGATGCTCAAGGTCTTCTCGCATGATGCGAAGGCCGAGGGCGCGCTGCGCGAAGTGCTCGAAGCGCCGAGTCTTTACGACGAAGTATTGAGGTACCTCGCGCGTCACGGATACGACGTGCCGGCGCGCCATGTCGAACGCGACTGGTCGCTCTCGCACGTGGCCGATCCGGAACTGCTGCCGGTCTTCGAACGCATCTACGAGGACACCGACGCGCACTGGGAGGCTTACCACCTGTGCGAGGACCTGGTCGACCTGGAAAGCCAGTTCCAGCTGTGGCGCTTCCGCCACATGCGCACGGTGATGCGCATCATCGGCTTCAAGCGCGGCACCGGCGGTTCCAGCGGCGTGGGCTTCCTCAAGCAGGCGCTGGAGCTGACCTTCTTCCCGGAACTGTTCGACGTGCGCACGATGATCGGCGGCGGTCCGGCCTACGGCGCGCCGGTACCGAAGTAGACGCGGATGGAGCGCCGCGTGCACGACTGCGTCGGCGCGCTGCTCGTACGCGACGGGCGGATCCTGCTCGGCCGGCGACGCGAGGACTGCGACTGGCTGGCCGGCGCGTGGGACGTGTTCGGCGGCCATGTCGAAGTGGGAGAGAGCGGCGAGGAGGCGATCGCGCGAGAACTGGCCGAGGAGCTGGGCATCGTCGTCGCCGTCCACGACTTGTTCTACCTCGACTCCCTGGAAGGCGCTGCGCCCGAACCCTGGCAGCTTCGGCTGTTTCGCGTCGCCAACTGGCAGGGCGAGCCGGCCAACCTCGCCGAGCACGCCGAACTGCGCTGGTGCGCGCTTGAAGAGGCGCAGGCGCTGCTCGGCGCCGCGCATCCGGATTTCGCGCGTTTGCTGGCCTTGGCGGTCGAAGGGTCGGCATTGGACGGCTGATCCGGCCGCGTCCCCGTTCAGGGTGGATGCTGCGTCGCAGCATCCTCATCCCGCCTTCACGCGGGTTTGACGTGATCGACGTCACCCGGTAAATCTCCCCGGTCCCGTGCCACCCGGCGTGGGTTTTTCCTTCTTTTCGGTACTTGATCCACCACGGGGGACACCGCATGAGCGGAACCGCTACACCGACGCCCGGCGCGTCGCTTCCCGCATTCCCGCAGACCATGGGCCATCCGCGCCCCCTGTGGATGCTCTTCATGACGGAGTTCTGGGAGCGCTTCGCGTTCTACGGCATCCGCTGGGCGCTGGTGCTCTACATCGTCGCCCAGTTCTACGGTGGCAGCGGTACGGGCGAGACGCACGCCAACCAGCTCTACGGCGCGTACCTCGCGCTGGTGTACGCCGCGGCGATCTTCGGCGGCTACGTGGCCGACCGCGTGATCGGCTACCAGCGATCCATCCTGCTGGGCGCGACGATCATGGCGGCGGGTCTGTTCATGATCGCCATGCCGAACCAGGAGATCTTCAAGTTCGGCCTGGCGACGATCATCGCCGGCAACGGCCTGTTCAAGCCGAACATCTCCACGATGGTCGGCAAGCTCTACGCCGTGGGCGATGAGCGCCGCGACTCGGGTTTCACCCTGTTCTACATGGGCATCAACCTGGGCGCGATGATCTCGCCGTTCCTCACCAGCATCCTGGCCGAGCGCGTGTTCGGCACCGAGGGCATGCCGGTCTACAAGGTGGTCTTCATCACCTCGGGCATCGGCATGCTGATCAGCCTGGTGTGGTTCTGGATCGGCCGCCGCCAGCTGCAGGGCATCGGCCTTCCGCCGGCGGGCAGCGAAAGCCGCATGCGCCTGGCGATCACCGCGCTGTGCGCCATCATCGCCATCCCGGGTATCTACTTCCTGCTGAGCATGGGCGCCGATTCGCTGCAGTGGGTGCTTACCGCGATGTTCGTCGCGCTGGCGGTCCTGCTGCTGGTGGAAGGCATCCGCGAAGGTCCGCGCCAGCGCGACATGGTGATCGCGATGCTGATCATCTTCGCGTTCAACGTGCTGTTCTGGTGCTTCTTCGAGCAGGCCGGCAGCTCCTTCAGCTTCCTGGCCGAGAAGATCGTCAACCGCGACTTCGGTGGCTGGACGTTCCCGGTGGGCTGGTTCCAGTCGGTGAACTCCATCGCCATCATCACGCTGGCGCCGATCATCGCGTGGATCTGGGTGAAGATGGGCAAGCGCAACCCGTCGATCCCGCGCAAGTTCAGCCTGGGCCTGATCTTCAACGGCCTGGCGTTCCTGCTGCTGATGTTCGCGCTGTCCTCGCTGGTGGATCCGCAGACGCTGAAGATCCCGTTCTGGACGCTGTTCGCGGTGTACTGGATCCAGTCCATCGGCGAGCTGTGCCTGTCGCCGATCGGCCTGTCGATGGTCACCAAGCTGGCGCCGGTGCGCCTGGTCGGCTTCGGCATGGGCGGCTGGTTCCTTTCGACCGGCATCGGCAACAACCTGTCGGGCATCTTCGCCAGCCACGTCAGCGGCGAGACCGGCATGAACGTGCAGTCGGCGCTGTCGGGTTACACCTTCGGCTTCTGGGCGCTGGTGATCCCGGGCGCGCTGCTGTTCCTCATCGCGCCGCTCGTGCAGCGGTTGATGCATGGGGTGAAGTGACGATCCGGCCCGCTCGCGCATAGCGCGAGCGGCTTTGCCGGATCGTCATCCCGGCGAAGGCCGGGATCCAGGCCCCTAGCCTGGGCACATCGCGATACTCAAAAAAACAACGGCGACCTTCGGGTCGCCGTTGTTTTTTCGTAGCCAGCCCGGGATTACGAAGAAATCCCTTCCGCCTCCGCCCGAAGCTCCAGCTCGTCGAGCTTGTCGAGCAGCCGGAACAGCACCGCGCGTTCCTGGTCGTCGATGCCGTCGAGCAGGCGGCGTTCGAACTCCAGCGCCAGCGGGGCGACTTCGTCGTAGATGCGGTAGCCGCCCTCGGACAGCTTCAGCACCGAACGCCGGCGGTCGTCGCCGTGGATCTCGCGATCCAGCCGGCCCGCGTCGAGCAGGCGCGCGACCGCGCGGCTCACCGCGACCTTGTCCATCGCGGTGCGCTGCGCGACCTCGTTGGCCGACAGGCCCGGATAGCGGCCCAGCACCGCCATCACCCGCCATTCGGTGATGCTGAGCTGGAATCGCTCGGTGTAGATGCGCGCGATCGTGCCGCTCACGCGGTTGCTCAGCACCGACAGCCGATACGGCAGGAAATGCTCCAGGTCGAGCTGGGCATGGCCGGGCAGGGGTTGTCCCAGCGGGCCCTGATTGAGCTTGGGAATTCCGGGGTCGCGCGCATTCATGATGCGATGTGCCTTGATTATGGTTTCAGGTGAAACTATAACGGTCGTTTCCGAATGGCCCGGTCGGAAGTC
>Ga0102591_1002207_pt1 | contig 22104 bp, 23 predicted proteins | sample AraplaCol_mCL_r2_2_FD_76860 | JGI IMG/M metagenome (GOLD analysis project Ga0102591, IMG submission 76860) | Arabidopsis root microbial communities from North Carolina, USA - plate scrape MF_Col_mCL_r2 (SPADES assembly) (version 2) | ecosystem: Host-associated > Plants > Roots > Endosphere... | reverse complement strand
CGGCAACAAGATCGTCCGCAAGAAGAAATATTGAAAGTGTTGAACGTTTGCGACGGTGCTCATCGGCGTCAGCCACGATCCGCCACCTGAATTGGCTGGGCTGGGGATAGTCAGCGCTCAATGATTGGGATTGCGGTCAAGAAGAAGACCCTGCAGGCGGCCGCTCCCGCTTGTGAGGGATATGTCTTTGAACAATCGCGAATCCTTGCCTCTCATCGATGAGGAGGAATGACATCCTCTTTATCTCGATCGTGATCACGCCTGCATTGTCATGCCGACGATAATTCCCGGAGTCGATCGCATGGAATCCATTTTCCACCGCCCAGGCGGCTATCATATCCGCGTTCATCAAGGTCCTGCTTTAGGAGATGCGGACGTGCTTTCTCTAGCCGTCCCGCTCGTGCAAATCGCTTTGCAGTCCTATGGATACCGTAACTGAAACGCTCTAATCCAGCCAAATCCGTCCAAGATTCCAGTTCCCGCTTAGGTGTTGCGAGAAAGACTCGGAGCAATCGTTGTCATCGGTGCGACTCAGCTGAGGCCCCGCCCGTTTAGTGCTCTTGAAGGGATCGGAACCGGCGACAGACATATTCGACTAGCCCACGAACCGCCTAAGGTGCGGACAAATCTCAGCTTTCGCAGCGTAAGCCTATTTATGGAACTTTGCTGTCGTCTTAAGCGCAACCATACTGCATTTCGTTGTGGGCGGGTTTGCCCCCATTTGGGCGCTCCATGCCCTGGCATTAGGCCCAGGCACTCCACACTCGCTCGGCAGCAGCTATGGAAGTCAGAAGAGTTCCACCCCTATAGAAAAGAAAGGCCGAGAACTGCTTATTTGAATCAAGAATCAAAGCGAGTATCCTTATTTCGTTGCGCTGAGCCGTGGGGCGAATCGCCAATGAGACAACCGACCCAAGGCTAGGCTGCCCTCTCGACGTGAATCAATGCCGATTCATTCAGCGCAAACGACCCTACCATTTGAACGAGGTCGTCTACGTGTTCCGCAAGCCGGCGGGTCGCCCTGCCTCCTCGGCCATTGCGGCGTTCAGCTGGGTCACTCTTTCCATGGTGCTTACGGCGTCGTTTATCTCGTCGAGGCTCTTTGCTCAGCTCAGATCGGCACTTGCCTTGGCATCAGCTGCAGATCAGATGACCAGGTAGCTGAGCTCAGCAGGAACCTTGCGAGCCTGCTGGCGCGCAAATTGTGCGATATACCACTTTCCAAGCGCATGTTTTCCGGTGGAGCCGCTCGCTTTCCAGCCGCCGAACGTCTGTGGCCCGGGCCACCAGCCCGTAGTCGCATGCCCCGCGATGTTGACGTTGACGCAGCCCGCCTCAATCTCAGCAAGGAAGTTTTTCGCCTCGTCAGGAGATGCCGTGTAGAGGCCTGCTGTCAGACCCATGTCACTGGCATTCGCGACCTCCAGCGCCTCCTCGAAAGAGGCTACCTTGCAGATCGCAAGAAAGGGGGCGAAATGCTCCCTGATAGCCAGTTCGTGAGCTGCGGAAAGCCCGGAAACCACGGCGGGCTTCACGAAGTAACCCTTGGGATCGAACGTTTCGCCTCCCGAAACGACAAAACCTTCGGTCTTTGCTTGCGCGACGATGGCATTGAAGCGGGCAAAGGCCTCCTTGTCGATCAAGGCACCCGAATAGGATCCATCGATCTCGGGAGCGCCCACGGCAATCGCCGATGCTTTTTCGACGACCCGCTCGACAAGGCGGTCATGTGCGCCGGGGGTCACGAGTACGCGCGAAAGTGCGCTGCACTTTTGTCCCGACAGATCGAAGGCCGAGAAAACGATCCCCGCGGCGGCCGCTTCAAGGTCAGCGTCATCGGTGACGATGACTGGATTCTTACCGCCCATTTCTGCGATAACCGGACGGGGATAGGCTCCGGAATTCATATAGTTGATGATTGCCATGCCCACGCGCACAGATCCGGTGAAGGACACACCGTCGACGCCACCGGCGACCAGTGCTTTGCCCGGTTTGTCCTCTCCATGCACGATATTGACGAGCCCGACCGGAAGATCCATGGCCTTGCACATTTCATAGACAGCATGGCCCGACCAGGGTCCAAGATGTGACGTCTTGATCACCACGCCATTGCCTGCGATCAAAGCGGCGATAGCGGCACTGGCGGCCTGAACGATCGGATAGTTGAACGGAGAGATGACACCAAAAACGCCATAGGGGCGCAGTATAGAGACGCTGGAGCAGCCGCTGGGATCGGGAAAGCGTTCATCTTCAAAAGCACCAGGCGCAGAAGCGTACCGGATATAGGATCGAAGAAGCTCTAGCACCTCACCGCCTTCTGCAAGTGCTGCACCGCGCGGCTTTGCGGTTTCGAGCGCGACGCGCACCGCCCATTCACTGGTCCGCGCTTGAACGAAAGGGATCGCCTTGGCGACGTGCTCCAGTCGATCGGCGAGGCTCAGCGCAGCCCAGCCGCGTTGGGCTCTCTTTGCATCTGCGACCGCCTTTTCGACGAGATCCGTCGGCGCATCGTGGCATCCGCTCACAGTCCAGGCCGTGTCGCTGGGATTTTCTCGCAGCAGCAGCTCGCCCTCGAAATAGTCCGCGCCGCTGACCACATGCGGCATGATGGCCGGCGGCTGAGTGCGGCGCGCCTCGATCGCTGCCGCGAACTCGGCATGCTCTAAGGCTGCTTTAGAGGTCATTGTATACTCCGTAATTTTCGGGATGTCTTGAAAAAGGTGACGATTGCCGCCCCCACACTGGCCATCCAGCATGCGCCGGACGTGCCGCTTCTGTCTCAATCTGAAACGCGCGCGAACGGATTTTGGCGCTGATGCCGATTGTGGCTTTAGCTACGCTCACGAGACCGGGCAGAACGAACGGTTCAGCCAGACTATTGATGATTGGGCGGAAGTTTCATCCTCCAGGGAAACACCGTCGACCGCACCTATAAGGATGGAATGACTAAAGCCGTCGACGACCTCGACGAGATTGCAGGCTAAGGCAACGGGCGCGCCAGCAAGCAGGGGAACGTCATTACGGCTTTGATACCAAGTGCCCTTTGAAAAGCGATCAATACCTTTCTGGGCAAAGATTTTTGCGATCTCCTTCTGCCACTTCCCGACGATATTCATACCGAAGCGTCCCTCGGAAACGATGGCATCATAGGCCGAGGCAGTCTTGTTGACGCAAACGATGACCGATGGGTGATCGGCTGAAAGGCTGCAGAGTGCCGAGGCAGTCAGGCCTTTGCGCCTTTCTCCCGCTCCGGTCGTTATGATGGCGATTGGGCCAGGGATGCGCGCCATTGCTTCGATGAAGATTTCCCGGCTTGTGGGCGCTTCCCGCTGGCGTTCTGCTGTATTGTTCATCACCGTAAAACCTGTCGATGTGGGACTGGCTGCAATATGGCCACCATGCCGGGTCGTGGACTGTACCAGTATGGAACACCAGTCTGGTGCTGCCAAAGAGCGCCTTCGTTGATGCCGCGCTGTATCAAACCGACACAGTTTGAAGTGCTTTTACGGTGACATCCTTGCCGCCCATCGCGGTCGTACTAACCGGACAGGCAAAGGCTGAAACTCCAAATGACTATCACCTTCAATATGCAAGCCCCTTGGGCAGATGATCCGCAGGCGAAATTCGGTCCGCGCGGCTTTCCCCTGCTTCCCGGCGGCTTCGGGCGTTCGACCTATTTCACCGGCGCAACGCCTACCTATGCGGTCAAGGGCAGCGGCTGCACGCTGACCGACAATCATGGCCGTGAACTGATCGATGCGAACAACAATTTCACCACGTTGATCCATGGCGTGGCTCATCCAGAAATCACCGAGGCCGCCGTCCAGGCGATCTCTACCGGCAATTGCTGGGGCATACCCAATGCCTACGAGTGGGCTCATGCAGAAGCGCTGTTGTCGCGCTTTCCGGATCTGGATCAGGTGCGCTATTCGAACTCGGGTAGCGAGGCGGTGATGACCGCGATCCGCCTGGCGCGCGCCGCAACCGGGCGCGGTGCTGTGCTGATGACACGTGCGGGCTATCACGGGTCTTCGGATATCGCATTGAGCACTGGCAACGAGAAGGAACGCCGCGGGATCCCTAAGGGCGTGACCAACGACGTTTTTCTGGTCGATTTGAACGACACGGAGGGACTGAAACAGACCGTCGAGGAAAATCCTACGGGCTTCGCGGCGATCGTTATCGACCTTTTGCCCAATCGTGCGGGTCTGACTGCCTTGACCAAGGATTATGTCGAAACTGCCCGGGCGCTGGCCAGCCGCCACGGCATCGTTTTGATCGTCGATGAGGTGATCAGTCTTCGCCTTCACCACGGCGGCTACATCGGCACCTATGGAGTGAAGCCCGATCTTCTGACGACCGGCAAGCTCATCGGGGGAGGTTTCCCCGTCGGAGCTATGGTGGGGATCGAGCCGCTGATGCGCCTTCTTGATCCCACGAGGTCGGAGTCGATCCCTCAGGCAGGCACCTTCTCGGGAAACCCGGTCAGTATGGCGGCCGGCACGGTGGCGCTGTGCCTTTTGACGCCCGACGTCATCGCTCGCATGAACCGCCAAGGTGCGGAGGCGCGCGACGCGATCGGCACGCGTATCGCAACTGTCGGCTGGCACGTCCGCGGCGACGGATCGCTTCTGCGTCCGTTCCCCGACAACGGCTCCTATGACATCACCACTCAGCGCAAGTTGTGGTGGGCCGCATATGAACGCGGTGTGCTGCTGTCGCCGGCAAATCTGGCCTCGCTCAGCTCTGCCATGTCGGACGCGGTTGTCGCCGATATCGCCGAGCGTCTCGCCGACGCCGTGGTCTCTGTCGCGACGGTTTGAAGAGGATACCTCTCCATGAAATATGTCAGCTATCACCACGACACCATCCTACTCGGAGGGATTCTCGTCGGCGATGAGGTCTCCGACCTCAACCAGCTTCTTGCCGCCGCGGGCGAGACAGAGGTTGCGGGGCTTCGCTGCTTTCTGGAGCGCTCGGGAAGCGAACTGCCGGCGATTTCAGCCAAACTTTCCAAAGTGATCGAAAGTGCCGCTATCGCCCCCGTTGGCAAACTCGATGCCGTTCGCCTCGGGCCTGTTATCCCCGATCCGCAAAAGGTTCTGTGCATTGGTCTGAACTATGCCGACCATGTCGCGGAAACCGGGCGAAAGTTGCCGGAGTATCCCGACATCTTCGCCAAATTCGCCTCGACCCTGATCGGGCCGAAGGACGACATCCGCTGCTCTGATATGACCGATAATCTCGATTTCGAAGGCGAGCTTGCGCTTGTGATTGGCCGCAGCGCCACGAAGGTGAACGAAGAGGATGCGCTGGACCACGTCGCGGGCCTGATGGTCCTAAACGACATCACGGCGCGTGATCTGCAATATCGCGGAACGCAATGGCTTGCGGGCAAGGCTTTGGATGGGTCCACCCCCTGCGGTCCGGCTCTTGTGACCCTGGATGAGATCGAGGATGTCTATGCACTTGACATCTGCACCCGCGTCAACGGCGTAACGCTTCAATCCTCGAACACGCGCTATCAGATTTTCAATCTCGCAAGGCTCGTGTCCTACATCTCGGGTTTCCTGACCCTGAACTCCGGCGACATAATCACCACGGGCACGCCCGAAGGGATAGGAGCCAAGCACACCCCTCCACTCTGGCTCAACTCCGGCGATGTCGTCGAGGTCGAGGTTGCAGGCGTAGGACTACTGCGCAACACTGTCCGCTGACCCCCCAAAATCCAGAAACCGCCTGCGCCGCAAACGATCTCTGTCTTGCTGTGCCGGCTCTAACTTTTGAGAACATTTAGGAGAATACCATGGATATCGGCCTGTTCCTTGTTCCTTTTCGGGCGCCGCAAACCGACCTGCACAAGGGGTTCGAATGGGATATGCAGTGCATTCGCTGGGCGGATGAGTTCGGTCTTTCGGAGGTCTGGGTCGCTGAACACAGCACTATGCGCTGGGAGCCCGTCGCCAGCCCCGAACTCTACCTTGCTGCAGCAGCCGTCCAGACCAAACGCATCCGTCTGGGAACAGGAGCGAATATTCCTGGAAACCACAATCCGATGGCCCTGGCGCATCGTTTGATGCAGCTTGACGTCATGACCGGCGGGCGTCTGATGATCGGTATCGGCGCCGGCGGATATCCGACCGACCACAAGATCCACGGCAACGACAACCCCAAGGAGCGCATGACTGAGGCGCTTGAGATCATGCATCTCATTTGGGATAAAAAGGGTCCGCTCAAGTATCAGGGCAAGTTCTGGAGCTTCGAAATCCCGGACTATGATCCGGTTCAGCAGGGGCCCTTCATGGAATTCGTGCAGAAACCGTACCCCCCCTTCGCCATGGCCGGGTTGAGCCCAAATTCGAAAACCCTTAGCGAGGCAGGTCAATTGGGCGCCATTCCGCTGAGCTTCAATGTCGGCCGGGAGTATCTTGGCGGGCACTGGTATTGCTATGCAGAAGCAGCCGAGAAAGCTGGCAGGATTCCCGATCGCAACCAGTGGCGCGTTGCCCACAACATTCTCGTGGCCGATACAGATGAAGAGGCCATCGATCTCGCAGTAAATGGCGCGATGGGGCAGGCGTATCGCGAATGGATGCTGCCCGGCTATGAACGCGGCGGCTTCATTCCGGTCATGGTGCCCGAACTCGGTGTAACCAAGGCCGAGAATGTTCCAATCGAGTATCTTGCTCGTGAGAAATGGCTGGTAGGCTCGCCTGAGACGGTGGTCAAGAAGCTTCAGCGCGACCTTGATGCTTCGGGCGGCTTTGGAACGGTGATCACCTTCACCTTCGATTACCTTGACCAACCCGAGCGGTATCGCCGTCACTTCGAACTTCTGGGAACTGAGGTACTTCCGCGTATCCGCGATATCAAACACAAAACCGAGCCGTTCGCCGAAATGCCGCGCCCTGAAGGGTTCAAGGGCTGAGAGGCATCAAAAATGATTTGCACCCTTGCCACAGGGTGCAAATCTCAGTCGAGAACTGCTGCCGGACCGGCAGCGACGGACCTAAAAGGGGAGCCACTATGAAACGAGTTAATGACAAGGTCACCATCATCACCGGCGGCGCCCGTGGGCAAGGCGAGGCTCATGCCCGTCTTTTCGCGCAAGAGGGGGCACGCGTTCTGATAACGGATGTGCTGGATGAAGCAGGCGAAGCTGTCGCAGAGGAACTGCGCGACAAGGGGTATGACGTTCACTACAAGCACCTGAACGTCGCCTCGGAAGAGGAATGGGTCGAAGTGCTCGCCGAGGCCGAGCGTCGCTGGGGCCGGGTCGATATCCTGCTCAACAATGCCGGGATCGTGGGTTCGATGAAGGCTGCTGACCAGGAAGCTTTGCGTGACTGGCAAAAGCTCACCGAGATCAATCAGCAGGGCGTGTTTCTGGGGATCAAGCATGTTGCCCCGGCGATGAAACGGTCCGGCGGCGGCGCCATTGTAAACACCTGCTCGATCAACGGCATCGTAGGTGGCGCAGGTTCCTTCTCTTATCAGGCATCAAAAGGCGCAGTGCTGATGATGACGCGTGCGGCCGCCTTGGAATATGTCAAAGACAATATCCGTGTGAACGCAATCTCGCCCGGCCTTGTCATGACCGCTATGGCGGAGGAAGAGGGGGAGGAATCCAATCGCGCCTTCGCGGCCGCTACACCAATGGGCCGTGGCGCGCGTTCCGAGGAAATCAGCAAATGCGTGCTATTTCTTGCAAGCGACGAAGCGAGCTATGTAACGGGAGCAAATCTGCTTGCAGACGGCGGCTATACGGCCCAGTAAATACCGGCTCGTTGTCCGATTGGAAAAGCGCCCAGGGTCAAACCTTGGGCGCTTTGTTTTTCAGCGCAGGGCTTCGGATCGGGTGCGCGTGATCAAAAGAGCGGCGTCAGCCGCCTCCGCCCCCTTCGTGAAGAAATGTTCATAGAAAACGGCCTCATGATGCGAGCCCTCATGAAAGTGGTGGGGTGTGAGAGAAACCGACAAGATGGGAACACCGGTTTCGAGCCCTGCCCTCATCAATCCGTCTACCACGGCCTGCGCAACAAATTCATGCCGGTAGATTCCGCCATCGACGACAAGTGCCGCAGCGACGACCGCGTCATATTTCCCCGTTTTTGCGAGATCGCGCGCCATGAGCGGCATTTCAAAGGCGCCGGGCACATCAAAGACTTCCACCTCTTCGGCGGAGACACGGCTCAGAAAGCCCTCAAGCGATCGGTTGACGATCTTGCTGTGCCAATTCGCCTTTACATAGGCAAAGTGTCGAGTCTGCATATCATCCGTCCCAACTGAATCTAACTGTGCGAAGATGCCGCGACGAACTTAGCCACAACCCGAAGGAAGGCTATAAGCGCGAGCGCTGCAAGGGTCTGGATAGCAGGAGTTTAGCAACGTCGACTGTGCCAGCATGAACCACCCTCGCTTCGATAGCATGCGTCAAGCGGAGGCAGGGAACAGACGTCAGACGTCAAATCCGCGAACGGTGTAGGAATCAATTTTTCTGTAGAGAGTCGAGCGCCCGATCCTCAAAAGCTTTGCCGCCTTTGCGCGGTTACCGTCAGCCTCCAGGATTGCCTCACGGATCAACTTCAGTTCCGCTTGCTGAAGCCTGCTCAGCCTATTTCGCATCAGACTTTTCTTATGAAACTCACTCAGGTCTTTCACATCGATCCTGTTGCCGCTGGCATTGCTGACGGCGGTGCGAATGATGTCGCGCAGTTGCCCGACATTGCCGGGGAGTTCCGAACTGGAAAGCAGATCAAGCAGCTTCGCTGTAGCGGAACCGGCAGGATTGCATTCTTGAATGAACAGATTGACCAAACCCGGAATATCGTCTCGTCGGACGTTCAACGCGGGCATCTTGACCTCGACGCATTCCAGATGGTTTAGGAGCGGCATCATGTCGTCAGTAATGGAGGCAGAGGTCAGCGCCAATACTGCCCCAGCCTGACGGGGCCAGAGTGTCTGCAGGGCCGTCAATGCCTCGGGATGGGCCCGGTCGACATGGCAGAAGACATGGCAAACCCGAGCGGGCGGCGTGGCAAGAGCGGCATAGACCTGCTGGAGGTCATCATCGCGAACGCCGGTGAATGAACGTATATCCTCCCTCCGCGCCAAGATGTCAGCATACGCCTTGGCCGCTTCTATTTTACCTACCCCCGCCTCGCCGATGATGTGGACGCACAGCTTATGGGCAGCTGCGGTAACAAGCTGTTGCAAAGCCAGCCGAAATTGGAGGTTCTTGCCATGAAGCCGGGGGAAGGTTGCGTCGCCGGTGGGGCATGCGGCCATCAGATTTGTCGTCGGCTCACGACCTTCGCGGATGCGAATGGTCGTTCCCCTGACAGCGTCACCGAAAAAAACCGGCCTGATCTGAAGCTGAAGCAATTTCCCCGACGAGCAACGAAACCTATGTTCGGCGGGCTGGCAGAAATGCTCGGTCTCTTTTGAGTAAGCCGAAAGAACGGCATAGTCTGCTTCGCTCAAAATGCGTTTAGCCTCCTTGCTGGCGATGGTCATATCGCCACCGATGGCCACAACCGCATCTGTTCCACGCTTGCGTGTTTCGCGAAGATACTCGGTCAACAACGCCTGTTCCGGCAGAGCGGCATTGGCTAGGATCTGTTGCGTGATCTCAGCGGCCGCACTTTGAACGGTCATAAGGATCGAGCGCGAATCCACCGTAAGCGCAATGCTTTCAGGCAGAGTTAGACTGATAACGCCGCGGATGTTGCGACGGATAGGGTCCCTGATCGGGACGGAGGTGCAATAGATGCCGGAGAGCGATTCGTGGAAGTGTTCGGGTCCCCAAACCTGGACGGCGGCTCCTTCTTCAATCGCGGTTCCCTCGGAATTGGTGCCGACAACGTCCTCAGACATGGATCCGCCTGACACCGGAAACAGCCTGTCAGCCCAAGACATCACCTCACGCGAGCCAGCCGTCCGCCAGATGGTGCCGGCAGCATCGGTGAGGCACACTAAGCCACCGACATCCTCGCACAATTGCTGAAGTCGTGTCACGACAGGGTCTGCGATCTGCAGAAAAGCTTGATCAGGCGCCGGTTCGATGACTCTGCAGCGCAGTTGACTGTCCGGGCGGACATCGCAAAGGATGCTGCGCCGCCAGGACCGAGCGATAACCGGGCGAAGGTAGGAGAGATCTACTTTCTCAGGATCTGAACAGAATCTCTCCCGGAGAGCGACGATGGCCTTGCGGTTAGTCAAGGCAATCATTCCGCTGTTTGATGCGGAATGGCTGATAGCAGCCTCGCGTAAAGTCCCTTCAAAGTTCATCCTGCGTTCCCTCTTCGCCCCTTGGGCTTTTTTTATCGCATGATCATGGCACTGGAATTGGTCAAAACGATATCAGAATAAACGGCGGTACCGAAATTATGTCAAATTTGTTACTTCGAACCGAGACAGAAAGCCAATCGGCGATCTGCAATCGACGGGATCAGAGGGCGAGGCCTCCGATCCCACTCTCACTGCCTCAAGCAACACGATCAGGCAGCGCTTCGCCGACCAGTGCCAAACGAGCACGCTCGACTGCCCCGCTCTGCAGCGCCCCAACCGAAGCATCCGAGCGCCAGGCGATATGAGGGGTCAAGATCAGGTTCGGCGCCTGCCGCAATGGGCTGTCGGCAGGCAGGGGTTCTTGCGTGAAGACGTCGAGCGCTGCCCCAGCAACTTCGCCCGCAACCAAAGCCTGCGCCAGCGCCGTCTCATCGATCACCCCCCCCTTGAGACATTGACGATCACCGAGGAGCGTTTCATGGTCCTCAGAGCAGCAGCGTCGACGATGTTACGCGTCTCGTCGGTCAACGGCAGGTGTAGCGACAGAACATCCGAGGTCTTGACAATCTCTTCAACCGTGCCTTGCGCTACTTCCTCGAAATCGACGAAAGGATCATAGGCCGTAACTTCCGATCCCACGGCTTTCCACCAATTGGCGGTCATCCGCCCGATCCGTCCCATGCCAAGTATTCCGATCTTGAGCCTGGTCAGCTTGGGGGCGTCATATCCGATCTTGCCGGCCCACGCGCCCGCCAGGATAGCTGCGTACCCTTGCTGTATGCGCCGTGCAAGCGCGAGTCCCATTGCGAATGCGTGGGAGGCTACCTCTTCGGTTGAAGCATCCGGGACGATAGAGACCGGAACCCCTGCCGCCTTTGCTGCCAGGACATCGATATTGTCGTAGCCTATTCCATAGCGCACGATTGCTGCACAGTCGCTTAGGCGCGCAATCTCCTCCGCCCTCACCTTGCCGTAAGGAGTAACCATTACGATACGCGCACGCGGCATGAGGGAGCTAAACTCTGTCTGGTCTTTGGCTACCACCATCTCCATGCCGACGATCTTGGCGAGTTCCTGTTCGCGGGCGACATCCGGGAATTGATGAGGCGAGACGAGAATAATCCCGGAGCTTTTCTCCGACATGTTTTTCTCCTGATATCTGGTGTGAGATTTATATCATGCAGGAGAGGCACCGCCTGTCCTGCAAATGGGTGCTAACTGATCGTTGTGACCAAACGGCCAGCCCAGAAGATCCCAGGCGAGGATCGGTAGCGCGATCATCAGCATTATGATGTTCGATGTCGCGGTGATCAAAAATAAAGCCAATCCCAATTGCCGATCTCATGGGCGTGATGAAGGCTATTTCAGAACACTTGCATCCGTGTTCGCCTGCAATCTGAAAGTTAGTTGCCCGGACTGCGGCAGGCGCACCTTGAGCGGCACTCACCTCTGCCGCGAGGTCGATCATCTTATCTTCGCTCCCGGCAAGCCACGCAAATCGTGTCTCGATCTTTTTGTTCCCAGACTGATGCATCCGTACAGTGCTTGTGGACCTTTCGACATTTCCAAATAAGCTATGCCAGCTACAGCTTGCGGAACTGTCTCAATGTGAGGCACGCGTCCAGATCGAAAGACTATCGTCACATCCGGGTTTAGTCCGCAGACGCCGACAGCCGATCCAGACCTATCAAACGAAAGCGCCGCTTTCATGAGCGCTAGAACGTAGAATGAGTCACGTCCCCAAGGTAACCCTTTCCGATCGGGATCCTTACGAGCCAGCCCCTCTTCAACGAGGGGCGAAGCTCGCTGCCATTGAGACCGTTCACAATAACCACACTGGCCGAGGGGCGTTCGATGGACTCTTGCTGGTGCGTTCCCCTAGCTGCGAAACCTTCGCCGTAGTGGCTCAGCTTTCAGCGCGTGGCGCTCAATCACTCGATCACCCTTGGAATTGAAATCCGCTTCGCCCCGCAGCCGGTGGTTTCGTCTGACGGGCTTCGTTGGTCCCGTCCAAATGTCCATGCCCGCCAATGTCTCACATTGACACATTCCGTCGTGGAAAGAGCTAATACGCTCTCGGAACCCCCAGACATGGAACAATAGAACTTTTCCACAGCGGTACCGGATTGGGCCATGGCGGGGCAGGCGACGAGCTCCGGAGAGAGTTTGTCTTCTGGACCGAGATGAAAAACGCTAATAATTAGTGGAAAGAGGGAACAAATGAATACACATCAAACCGCAGCCTTGGACACGCCTCCGTCCAGCACAACTGGAGGCAGCACCCGTTTGGCTGGAAACATGGGTTCAGTAAGCCTCGCTTTAACCGTTCTGGCCTTTTCGGCACCGCTCACCGTGGTGGCCGGATATGTTCCCTTTTCCGTTATTTTCGGCGGCGTGGGAACGCCCGTCGCCTATATCGGTGCGGGATTGCTGCTGCTGATCTTTTCAGTCGGGTTTGTCACGCTCAACAGCATCGTGAAGCGGCCGGGGGACTTCTATGCCTTCATCAGCTACGGCATCGGAAAGTCGATGGGCCTTGGCTCCGGGCTTCTGGCCGCCGTCTGCTACTTCCTGTTGCTCGCAGGGGTCATTTCGTTCTTCGGCGTATCCTTTGCTAATCTGATGACGCAGATGAACGGCAGCGCCTTGCCCTGGTATTTCTATTCGTTCTTTGCCTGGGTCGCGATCGGGGTTCTCGGCTATCTCCACATCGAGCTGTCGGCAAAAGTGCTGAGCTTCGTGATGATGCTGGAGATCACCGTAGTCCTCGTTTTCTCCGTCAGCGTCCTGATTGGCAGTGACGGCAGCCTGCCCGCCAGCGCGCCGCTTCTGCCCGCCAACCTGTGGAGCAACAACCCGGTTTTTGCCTTCCTGTTTGCCATCATGATGTTTCTGGGCTTCGAGGCGACCGCATTGTACCGCGATGAACTGCGCGACCCGGATGTGACCATTCCGCGTGCCACCTATGGCAGCGTGATTTTCATGGGCGCGCTCTATACATTCGCGACTTATGCCCTGATCATTGCTTATGGTGCCAACGCCGCTGAGGTCGCCACGAACGATCCGGCCGGGATGTTTCCCTCCGCCTTCGGCAAATTCGTCAATCCCCGCTTCAACACGGTGATTTCGGTGCTTGTGCTTTGCTCGTCCTTTGCATCGTGCCTGTCGACGCAGAACGTTCTGTCGCGCTACCTCTTCAACCTCGGCACGGACGGCGCGCTGCCGAAGTTTCTGAACAAGGTGCATGGCAAACATTCCTCGCCCTACATGTCGTCAATTACGACATCCATTATGACGGCGGTGATCCTGATGCCGTTCATTGTCGGCGGGGCCAATCCCGATCTGCTGTTCGGCCGCCTGGCCTCAGTCGCTTCTGCGGGCATTATCGTGCTGATGACCATCGTCAACCTGTCATCGCTTTATTGGTATGTGCGGATTGGACGCCGTCAGGAAGGGATCAGCTTCCTCAAGTCGTGCCTGTGCCCGCTCATCTCCTCCATCGCCTTCATCTGGCTGTCAGTGTTGATTGCAGCGAACTTCGAAGTGCTTGTCGGCGGAGCACCCGGCGAGCACGTCTGGCTGCTGTACAGCGTGCTTGGCGTACAGTTCGTTGGAGTGGCGCTTGCTCAATACTTCAAGGTGGCCAAGCCAGAAATATATGCGCGGCTTGGCAGATCACACACCGCTCATTGAGAGCCGGATGCTACAATCAGTTGGCGGCCCCGGCCGCCAATCTTCTTCGGAGTGCCGCTGGCGCTTCCGTTTCCGCAAGAGCAGACAGCGTTTCCACGCCAAGCTCTTCCGCCTTGGTGGCGAGCCAGCGACAAACGTTACCAGGCGAGACCCGGCGGGTCCGAGGAACAGGAATTGATCCTCCGTCATTTCGGTCTTGAAGGGATGGATCTTCACGCCAGCCAGGCAGCAACCGGTCGATGCCGATCGGATCGACCACGGCGCCGGACAGGATATGCGCTCCGACTTCGGCACCCTTCTCGAGCACGAACGACGGTTAGATCGGGATTAACCTGCTTCAGGCGGATCGCCGCCGACAGGCCGGCCGGATCTGCGCCGACGATCCCCACGTCAAATTCCATGCTCTCGCGAGTATCCTGGCTGATGAGCGATGACTTTCTTTCGAATTCAGTCCAGATTGCACCAGACCAGAAGCAAGGGTGTTCTCGTGCATCGAAATGCCACCCACTCGCCTTTGCTCGGAGTGGAGAACCGGCGCGACCGCAACCTCTCTCCAACCATTCTCTTCGCCACAAAATTCACCAGGCGCCAGGAAAAAATAGGACCGAGGTTTGTGGGAAATATGATCCGGAAAGCGCCGTATGGTCCCATATGCGTGAGACCGATCTGAAGATCACCACGCTCCTCGATGCCGCCTGGCCCGGCGACGACAGAGTGAGAATGGGACTTTTCGAAATTGCGGCTTGCGAAGGGGCCAGTCTTGCCAACCGACCACCGAAGCCAAGGCTGCAAGTCGTATAGGGACGCCGCCAGCACGCCGAAATCGTCACGGCGCTTGCCGAGCGACTTTAACTAGATTTGGAGAGACGCCTTCAAGTCGGGCGCAAGGTCATCTCCGCTCATCGACATTGGCGAGGGTCGAAGCAGTCGTTGGAAGACTCTGCCTGCAGTGGAGCGAGCTCGCAGAGGAGCGCTTCTGCCGAAATCATGGCGTTGCCTACGAGATCGAGAAATTGTTTCAGTGGCGCCGGGCGTTTTGGAATGAGTGCGCCAGCACTATCCGACGGATGAGTGGCTGTCTTCTCGATCACAGCAGATCGGATGATCGATCAAGACGTTGTGGGGATGGTGAAAGCATGAAACGTTACTCGATCTGCTTTTCGAGTTCCGGTAGGGCGTCGAAGAGATCGGCGACCAGTCCGTAGTCGGCGACCTGGAAGATCGGCGCCTCCTCGTCCTTGTTGATGGCGACGATGACCTTCGAATCCTTCATGCCGGCCAGATGTTGGATGGCGCCTGAAATGCCGCAGGCGATATAGAGCTGCGGCGCCACCACCTTGCCGGTCTGGCCGACCTGCCAGTCGTTGGGGGCATAACCGGCGTCGACAGCCGCACGGGATGCACCGACGGCGGCACCGAGCTTGTCGGCAAGCGGCAGGATGACCTCCCTGAACTTCTCGGCAGAGCCGAGTGCGCGGCCGCCGGAGATGATGATCTTGGCAGAGGTCAGCTCCGGACGGTCGGAGGCCGACAGCGCGTCCCTGACGAAGGTCGACAGCCCCGGATCGGAAACCGCCGGGATCGCCTCGACGGTGGCCGAACCACCTTCCGGCGAAGAGGCAAAGGATGCGGTGCGCACGGTGATCACCTTTTTGGCATCGGTCGCCTGCACCGTCTGGATGGCATTGCCGGCATAGATCGGCCGTTTGAAGGTGTCAGCAGAGATCACCTCGATGATCTCGGAGACCTGGGCGACATCGAGCAGGGCTGCCACCCGCGGCAGCACGTTCTTGCCGACCGAGGTGGCGGCCGAGATGATCGTGTCGTAGCTGCCCGCCAGCGAGACGATCAGGTCAGCCAGCGGCTCGGCCAGATTGTTGGCCAGTTCGTCGCTTTCGGCCAGCAGCACCTTGGAGACGCCGGAGAGCTTTGCCGCGGCATCGGCAGCGGGTTTGGCAGCCTTGCCGGCGACCAGCACATGCACGTCGCCGCCGATCTTGGTTGCGGCCGTCAGCGTCTTGGCGGTCTGGTCGGACAGGCATTGATTGTCGTGGTCAGCCAGAAGAAGAATGGTCATGATGATGGTTCCTGTTCCAACCTGATTACAGCACGCCGGCTTCGTTTTTGAGCTTGTCGATGAGTTCGGCGACCGACTTGACCTTGACGCCGGCCTTGCGGCCCGACGGCTCCTCGGTCTTCAAGACCTTGAGGCGCGGCGTGGTCGAGATGCCGAAATCATCAGGGCTCTTCTTGTCGAGCGGCTTCTTCTTCGCCTTCATGATATTCGGCAGCGAGGCATAACGCGGTTCGTTCAAGCGCAGATCCGTGGTGACCACCGCCGGCAGCTTGATCTCGATCGTCTGCAGGCCGCCATCGACTTCGCGGGTGACCTGAGCCTTGCCGTCACCGATCTCGATCTTCGAGGCGAAAGTGGCCTGGGCCGTTCCCATCAGTGCTGCCAGCATCTGGCCGGTCTGGTTGCTGTCGTCATCGATCGCCTGCTTGCCGACGATGATCAGCCCGGGCTGTTCGGCATCGGCCACAGCCTTGAGGATCTTGGCGACAGTGAGCGGCTCGACTTGATCGTCGGTCTCGACCAGGATCGCCCGGTCGGCGCCCATGGCAAGTGCGGTGCGCAGCGTCTCCTCGGCCTTGGCTGGACCGATCGAAACGACGACCACTTCCTCGGCCTTGCCGGCTTCCTTCAGCCGCAACGCCTCTTCCACCGAGATCTCGTCGAACGGGTTCATCGACATCTTCACATTGGCAAGCTCGACACCCGTGCCATCCGGCTTCACCCGGATCTTCACGTTGTAGTCGACAACCCGTTTGACTGGGACGAGTATCTTCATGGGGTCCTTCCTTCAGGAGAAACTGGCTTCAGAGGCTTTTTAGAAAATGCGCGCTTGGGCGCCGCTCCGATTGTCGAATGGCGACATGGATACGCGTTTTTCCTCCAATTTCAACGCTTCCATGACGCCGACAGGCAATTTGCCTCGGCAATATATGGACGTTTACGTTCACGTCAATATTGTCGTCAGCGACGGCCCCAGGGAAACCGCTGTGCCGTCCGCCCGTCCGTGCCGGCTGCGATGGCCGGGCCGGCGCCTGTGTCGTTTCTGACGGCGCGGGGCGTGACGATCTGCCGGTCGAAGAGCGGCACACCAGGTCGGCGCAAGACCAGGATCAGGAAAGCCCCGGCCAGGATGCCGCCGACATGCGCCCCCCAGGAAACGTCGCCGTCAGGTGCGATCGCCAGCATGAAGAATTGCTGCCCGATCCACAGAAGCAGCGGCACGAAGGCCGGCAGGGGCAACGGCACACGGAAAAACACCAGCACCCAGACCCTGACGCGTGGATGCAGCAAGACATAGGCGGCAACGACGCCGGAGACCGCCCCCGATGCGCCGACCAGCGGCGCTTCCGAGGTCATGGTCAGCAGGCCGTGGCAAAGCGCGCCGGCGGCGGCGCAAACGAGATAGAAAATCAGGAAGCGCAGATGTCCCATCGCATCCTCGACATTGTCGCCGAAGACCCAGAGGAAGATCATGTTACCGGCCAGATGCCAGAAGCCGGTGTGGACGAAGGCATAGGTGAGGTAGGTCAGCGGTTCCGGCACGATTTCGAGTCCCTGCGCCAGCATCGCATGGCCGAAGGCAATCGCCGGGATGTAGCCGAGCCCGACGGTCGTCGCCTGGGCTGCCTGTTCGCTCTCCAGGCTGGTCAAAAGCCAGACCGCGATATTCAGCGCGATCAGTGTGAGCGTCACCCACTGAACCTTGATATATTTCAGCGTATTGGCATCGTGAAGTGGTATGAACATAAAGGCCCCCCGGCGATCGTGAACGCGGCAAGCCTATCTGTTTTTTCCCGGAACCCAAAGTACATCCGCATGGCCCTGGTCATTTGCATGACGCGCGGCGACGAAGAGGAAATCGGAGAGGCGGTTGACGTATTTCATCGCCGGCTCGCCGACGATTTCGCCGTCGGTGCGGGTAAGCGCGACCATCAAACGCTCGGCGCGCCGCGCAATCGTGCGGGCAAGATGCAGATGGGCGGCAGCCGGGCTGCCGCCTGGCAGGACGAAGGATTTCAGCGGCTCCAGCCCGGCGTTCAGCCGGTCGATATCGTGCTCGACGCGGTCGACCTGCGTCTCGGCGATCCGTAGCGGCTCGTAGGTCGGTGGCTCACCGGTGTCAGGGGTGGCGAGATCGGCGCCGAGATCGAAGAGATCGTTCTGGATCGACATCAGCATGGCGTCGAGTTCAGGCAAGCCGGCCGTGTGCAGCCGCGCCAGGCCGATCGCGGAATTGGCCTCATCGATCGTGCCGTAGGCCTCGACGCGCAGATCGTCTTTTAGCCGGCGCGGGCCGGAAACCAGCCCGGTCGTGCCGTCATCGCCTGTTTTCGTGTAGATCTTGTTGAGCTTGACCATGGTTTCCCCCTTGAAGTCCGGTCAGGTCGGGCGGCCGCCGCCGGTCAGCCAGAGCGTCAGCATGATCAGGACGACGGCGATCGCCTGCAACAGCACACGAAGCTGCATCAGTTTGTTGGAACGGTTGGCATCGCCGCCCTTCATCATGTTGAAGAGACCGCGGATCAGGACGAGGGCGACGACGCCCATGACGATGATTGCGAGGATATAGGTGACCGTGGACATGGCGTTCAGCTTTCTCAGTCAGTCCGTCCAGCGCATCAGGCGGTAGAAGAGGTCTGCCGGAAGCAGCCGCTTCAGGAACATGCCCTGCTTAGCCGGAGTCGTTACAGGATAATGTGGCCTCGGATTTTTCGAGTTCAATGCGTGTTTCAACACGGAATAGACCGCTTCCGGGCCGAGCTTATGGCGGTTGACCGGCCCCGATCCGTCGAGTCTCGCCAGTTGTCTGGTGTAATCGACCGCGTGCGGCGAATTCTCGAGATCGATATGCTCCTTGATCTTGGCGAGCGCATTGGCGGTGAACCGCGTGGCGATCGGTCCCGGCTCGATCAGGCTGACATGGATGCCACTGCCCTGCAGCTCCATGCGCAGGGTGATGCTGAGACCTTCCAGCGCGAATTTGGAAGCGGTGTAGGCGCCGCGAAAGCGATAGGGGACGATGCCGAGGATCGACGAACATTGCACGATCCTCCCCTCTCCGCGTTTGCGCATCAGCGGAATGATCTGCCGCGTCAGCTCGTGCCAGCCGAAGAAATTCGCCTCGAACTGCGCGCGCAGCGTTGCCGTCGATAGATCCTCGACGGCGCCCGGCTGGCCGTAGGCGCCGTTATTGAAGAGCGCGTCGATACGACCGCCGCTGCGTTCCAGAACGGCGCCGACCAGGTCGGAAATCGTCTCGGTCCTGGCATAGTCCATCAGGAAGGCTTCGATGCCTTCCGCTTCCAACCCCTTGAGATCGTCCGGCTTGCGCACCGTCGCGAAGACACGCCAACCATCGGCTTTCAGCGCCCGTGCGCAATGAGCGCCAATACCGGACGAACATCCGGTCACGACGATGGTGCGCTCTCCCGCCATGGAATGATTCCTGTACAAAATGGGACTCGTTTCCCATATTTGGCCAGAGGATACAATCTGGAAAGCCGGAGACGGAATGCTGAAGGTGCTGCGCACGATCTACGACGTGATCTATGACGCGATCTGTCACATGGTCGAGGACGACGGCTTCGCCATGGCAAGTCACGTGGCGCTGTCGAGCCTGCTTGCGGTTTTTCCCTTCCTGATCTTCGGCACGGCGCTTGCAAGCTTCCTCGGCGCCGATCAGTTTTCCTCGACCGCCATCCACCTGATCTTCGACACCTGGCCCGAGGCGATCGCCAAGCCGCTTGCCGACCAGGTGCTGCAGGTGCTGACCATTCCGCGCGGCGGGCTGCTGACGATCTCGGTGCTGGCGGCCGCCTATTTCGCCTCGAACGGCGTCGAGGCGCTGCGCATCTCGCTCAATCGCGCCTACCGGGTGCAGGAAACGCGGCCCTGGTATTTCACGCGTCTCGCCAGCCTGGGCTACGTGCTGATCGCAGTCATCATCTTTACGGCGATCAGCATTCTGCTCGTCGCCCTGCCGCTGGCGCTCGATTATTCCAGGAAGTGGTTTCCGCTGTTTGCCGATACGCTCGATATCGTCTTCAGCTGGCGCATCTATGGCACGCTGGTGGTTCTGACGGTCGGACTGCTGGTCATGCATCTCTGGCTGCCGGCCGGCAAGCGACGGGTCTTCGACGTCATTCCCGGCGTCTTGCTGACGCTGCTTCTCTGGCTCGCCGGCGCGCTGATCTTTGCCTATTACCTGGCGACCTTCGCCAACTATACGGCAACCTATGCCGGTCTCGCCTCTGTCATGATCGTGCTGATCTTCCTCTACATGGTCGGCGTCATCTTCATCATCGGCGCGGAGATCAATGCGGCGCTGATCAAGTTCCGCGTCTTCCGGATGTTCTCCCACACGCTTTCGATCGTCGGCAGAGAGCGTGTCGAAAGGCAATCAGAGCCCGACAAGGCGGCGAACATCCGCCCCTGACATGCCCCGGGCACGCAATTCGCCAAGCCCGCTGTCGCCTTGGCTTTTCGAAAGCTTGCGGCCGTCGGCGTCGAGAATGAGACGATGATGGTGATAGACCGGCTGCGGCAGGCCGAGCAGCACCTGCAACAGCCGGTGCACCGATGTCGCGTGGAAGAGGTCGAGCCCACGCACGACGTGGGTCACGCCCTGCAGCCCATCGTCGATGACAACCGACAGATGATAGCTCGATGGCGCATCCGAGCGCGACAGGATGACGTCGCCCCAGACGTCGGGCTCGGCGGCGATCTCACCTGTCCTGCCGTCGCCGGTTTCCGTCCAGAACAGCAGCTCGCCGATCAGGTCGAGCGCTTTGCGCATATCGAGCCGCCAGGCATGTTTCTTCCCCGAGGTCAGCATGTCCCGCCATTCGTCTGCCGGACGCTCGCGGTCATGTGCGGGATAATGCGGAGTGCCGTCGGGATCCCGCGGCCAGGGTTCACCCGCTGCCTCGTAGGCAGCGATGCGCGCCTTCACCTCGCCGCGCGTCAGAAAGGCCGGATAGACAAGCCCGCGCTCGATCAGCGTGTGCAACGCCGCCTGATATTCGGGGAAATGTTCCGACTGGCGCCGCACCGGGCTTTCCCAACTGATATCAAGCCATTCGAGGTCCCTATGGATGCCGGCCTCGAACTCAGGTGTGCAGCGCGCCTGGTCGATATCCTCGATGCGCAGCAGCAGGCGGCCTTGTTCGGCCTCCGCCATGTCGCGGTTCAGCAGGGCCGAGAGGGCATGTCCGAGATGCAGCGGTCCGTTGGGGCTCGGCGCAAAACGAAAGACGGGTTTTTGACGCTCACTCGTGGTCATGCTTTCTTCTGCCATGGATTCGGCTTTTGAACCACTGCGAGCCAAAGTGCACATCATCCGCAGCGAAGACGATGTCAGGCAGGGGCTCGAAGCGTTGCTTCGTCTCGATCCGCGTCTTGCGCCGATCGTCGCGGAGGCCGGGCCCATTCCACTGCGATTGCGCGAGCCCGGCTTTGCCGGCCTTGCCCATATCATCGTCTCGCAGATGGTGTCGCGCGCCAGCGCCGACGCGATCTGGCGGCGCATGCTGCCGGCGGACGGTTCGCTGACGGCCGAAGGTTACGCACTGCTTCACGCCGGGGCATGGCGCGAATTCGGCCTGTCGCGCGCCAAGGCCGAGACGCTGTCGCGGATCGCCGAAGCGGTCGCCTCCGGCCGTCTCGATCTCTCCGGGCTCTGCCTGAAACCGCCGGGCGAGGCGCTTGGCGAACTGACGGCGTTGAAGGGCGTCGGACCGTGGACGGCAGAGGTCTATCTGATGTTTTGCGGCGGCCATGCCGATGTTTTCCCGGCCGGCGATGTCGCGCTGCAGAATGCCGTCGGGGCGGCATTCGGTCTTGCGGCACGGCCGCAGGCGAAGGCGCTTGCTGAGCTTTCGGAAGTCTGGTCGCCGTGGCGCTCGGTGGCGGCACGACTTTTCTGGGCCTACTACGCCACGAAGATGCGCCGTGACATGGTGCCGATCGGCTGATCGGCAACACTCTTCAAATTGCCTTTATCCTCTGAATTTATTGGACTTCACAATCCTGTAACAACCGGCCTA
>Ga0102591_1002199_pt1 | contig 22167 bp, 26 predicted proteins | sample AraplaCol_mCL_r2_2_FD_76860 | JGI IMG/M metagenome (GOLD analysis project Ga0102591, IMG submission 76860) | Arabidopsis root microbial communities from North Carolina, USA - plate scrape MF_Col_mCL_r2 (SPADES assembly) (version 2) | ecosystem: Host-associated > Plants > Roots > Endosphere... | reverse complement strand
TTCCTGTTCATGGGCGCCATGCTCGGCCTCGTCGTCTCGGACAGCCTGCTGATGCTCTTCATCTTCTGGGAACTGACGTCGATTACCTCCTTCCTCTTGATCGGGTTCGACCACGAGCGCGAGGCAGCGCGTCGCGCCGCCCTGCAGGCGCTCGTCGTTACCGGCGGTGGCGGCCTGCTGCTGCTGGCGGGCCTGCTCCTGATCTGGAGCACGACAAACGCGACTGATTTGTCGACGCTGCTGCAATCCGGCGATCTGCTGCGTGGCAATCCATATTATCTGGCGATCCTGATCCTCATCCTCTGTGGCGCCTTTACCAAATCGGCGCAGTTTCCGTTTCACTTCTGGCTGCCGAACGCGATGGAGGCGCCGACGCCGGTCTCGGCCTACCTGCATTCGGCAACGATGGTGAAGGCGGGCGTCTATCTCCTGATGCGCCTCAATCCCGTCATGGGCGGGACACCGGCCTGGGAGACGTTGCTGCCGCTCTTCGGTGGCGTGACGCTGATCGTCGGCACGCTGCTTGCGATCCGCCAGACCGATCTCAAGCTGCAACTCGCCTATACGACCGTTTCCTCGCTTGGCCTTCTCGTGCTGTTGACCGGCTTCGGCGCGCCCTATGCCACCGAGGCCGCGGCGCTCTACCTCATGGCGCATTCGCTCTTCAAGGGTGCGCTGTTCATGGTTGCGGGCATCATCGACCATGAGACCGGCACGCGCGACATCACCAGTCTGCGCGGCTTGAAAGCGGCGATGCCGCTGACCTTTGCGGCAGCACTCGCCGCGGCTATTTCCATGGGCGGTCTGCCGCCGTTCTTCGGATTCCTCGCCAAGGAAGAGATTTACGCCGCGCTGGCACATGCGGACCCACGATCGATCGTCTTCACAATGGTTGCGGTCGCGGGCAACGCGTTGATGTTCGCGATTGGCTTCGCCGTGGCGCTGAAGCCGTTTCTCGGGCCGGTCCGTGCAACGCCCAAGCACCCACACGAGGCACCGCCATTGCTTTGGGTCGGTCCTGTCTTGCTGGCGCTATTGGGCCTGATGACTGCGGTTTTCTCCGCAACGGCGCACCATTACATCTCGTCTCCAACGGCATCCGCCATCCGTGGATCGGCGAGCGTGATCGAGATTTCCCTTATCCCGCATGTCGGCGTGCCGCTGCTTCTGTCTGGTCTTACGATCGCGCTCGGCACGCTCGTTTATTGGCGGATAGACCAGGCGCGTCTGGCCATGGCGACGGTACTGTGCAAGCTAGGACCCGGACCGGATCGTGGCTTCGATTACTTCATCGTAGGTCTGATTAGATTATCGATGCGCGTAACGCGGTTCGTCCAGCCGGGGCGACTTGAACTCTACATCACCTGCACCTTCCTCTGCCTTGCCGCAATCCTGCTCGTCCCCCTCTGGCTCTATGGCGAAATGCCGATGCTGCCTGTCTGGCCACGGCAGGTCCAGGTCCACGAATGGGCGATCTTCCTGCTCGCCGTTCTTGGTCTGTTGAGCGTTGTCATCGCGCGCGACCGGCTGACGGCGATCGTCTCGCTCGGCATCCAGGGCTTCTCCGTCGCCATCATATTCCTGCTGTTCGGCGCGCCCGACCTGTCCTTCACGCAGTTCATGGTGGAGACCCTGTCGGTCGTCATCCTGGCGCTTGTCATGACCCGCCTTCAATTGTCGCCGACCGATCGGCGGCCGCTCAGCCAGAAGATATTCGACGGCTGCATCGCGATCGCCTGCGGCTCTGGTTTCGCGCTGCTTCTGATGAAGGCCACGCAGGGGCCGTTCAACAATGCGCTGACGGAGTTCTTCAACACTTACTCAAAGACCATCGCGCACGGCGCCAACGTCGTGAACGTCATCATCGTCGATTTCCGCGGCACCGACACGCTGGGTGAGATCGCGGTCGTCGCCATCACCGGCCTTGCGATCCTCGCCCTCATTCGAATCCGCGCGCAGACCGAGCGCAAGCTTGCCGAAAACGATCCTGACGCGCCTGAGGATCTGGGGATCGAGCGCCCATGAACACACTGATCTTCCGCACGATCACGCCGGTGTTGACGGCTCTGATGCTGCTCTTTTCCGTCTTTGTGCTCCTGCGCGGCCACAACGAGCCGGGCGGCGGCTTCATCGGCGGGTTGATTGCCGCCTCGGCGCTGGCGATCTTCGGCATTGCCCGCGGCGTCGGCGCCGTGCGCCGCGCCATCGTCTTCCATCCCCTGGCGATATCAGGGGCCGGACTGTTGATGTCCTGCTCCGCCGGTCTGCTGTCGGTCGTCTTTGCCGTGCCGTTCATGACCGGGCTGTGGATCTATCCTGAGATAGCCAGTGTCGAGGTGCCGCTCTCGACCGTCATGCTCTTCGATATCGGGGTCTACCTGGTGGTCGTCGGTGCCATCACCTCGATCGCGCTGGCGCTTGAGGAAAGGGAGATCGAGTGATGGAGCCGCTGTTTGCGATCCTCGTCGGCCTGTTCTTCGCCGCCGCGATCTATCTGATGCTGTCGAAATTCTCGATCCGGATCATGCTCGGGATCGCCGTCCTCGGCAACGCGGTGAACCTGTTGCTGTTTACCGCAGGACGTTTGACGCGCGAGGTGCCGCCGATCATCGCGGCAAACCTCGATACGCTCCCTAACGGCGCCGCCAATCCGCTGCCGCAGGCGCTGATCCTGACGGCGATCGTCATCTCCTTTTCCTTCCTCGCCTTCCTGCTGGTGCTGACCTATCGCGCCTATCAGGACATCGGCACCGACAACACCGACGAAATGCGTGTCGCCGAGCCCGTCGATCCACCGCTGCCGCCGATGGGGTACTAGATGGCGGCTCCGGTAAGCACGATCACCGATCTCTCGGCTGCGATGGTCACGGCGCCTGTGCCGCTCGCCAACTGGCTCGTCATCGCACCCGTGGCGCTCTGCATCACGCTCGGCGCCGTGCTCTTGATGATGCGCGGCTCGCTGCGACTGCAGGCGCAGGTCGCCATTCCGGGCCTTGCCGGTCTGGTCCTGCTGGATGCCGCGCTGTTGGCGAAGGTGGTGGCGCATGGCCCGCTGACCATGGTCATGGGGCGCTGGCTTCCGCCGTTCGGCATCGCCTTCACCGTCGATCTCTTCGGCGCGCTGATGGCCCTGACCGCTGCCATCGCAGCGCTCGCCGGCGGCCTTTATGCGTTGAAGGACGTCACCGAAAGCGGCCGCCGATACGGTTTCTTTCCCTTCCTTTTGCTTCTGATGGCAGGCGTTTCCGGCGCGTTCCTGACAGGCGACGTCTTCAACCTCTATGTCTGGTTCGAGGTGCTTCTCATTTCGTCCTTCGGGATGTTGATCCTCGGCTCCGAGCGCGGGCAGATCGACGGGGCCATGAAATATGCGGTGCTGAACCTGATCGGCACGACGCTGTTCCTGATCTCGGTCGGCATCGTCTACGCTGTCTTCGGCACGCTCAACATGGCCGATATCGCTGGCAAGGTGGAGAGTGTGCGCGACACCGCGCCGCTGATGACCCTTTCCGCCCTCTTGCTGCTGGCCTTTGCCATGAAGGCCGCTGCCTTTCCTGTCAATTTCTGGCTGCCGGCCTCCTATCATACGCCGCGCATCGTCGTGTCGGCACTGTTTGCCGGTCTGCTGACCAAGGTCGGCGTCTACGCCCTCATTCGCGTCATGGTCATGCTGCTGCCGATCGAGCGCGAACAATTGAGCCTTCTGATTGCGGCGGTGGGGGCAGCGACCATCGTCGTCGGCGCGCTTGGGGCGCTGGCGCAGGACGATATCCGCAAGCTCCTCGGCTATGTCGTGATCTCGGGCATCGGCAACATGCTGGTCGGCATAGCGCTAGGCACGCCCGGCGGCCTGTCCGGCGCGATCTTCTACGCGCTGCATTCGATGGTGCTGATGACGGCGCTCTATCTTCTCGCCGGGCAGGCTGCCGCCCTTGCCGGCGGTTTCTCGCTGACCGCGCTCGGCGGCCTCTATCGCAAGAGCGGCGGTTTTGCCGCGTTCTCTTTCATCCTCTTCGTCGCCGCGTGTGGGTTGCCGCCCTTTTCCGGCTTCTGGCCGAAGGTGATTTTGGTCAGAGCATCGATCGACGTCGGCGCCTGGTGGCTGGCCGCCGCGATCCTGATCGGCGGCTTCCTGCTGACCGTCGTATTCGGACGCGTCTTCCTGCTCGCCTACTGGCGACCGGCAACGGCACCGCAGGCGGCAGTGTCAATCAGCTGGCAGGCGGGGCTGCCGCTTTTCATCCTGACAGCTCTTGTCGTTGCTTTCGGCATCCTGCCCGAACAGCTGCTGGACATGGCGCAAGCTGCGGCGACCGGCCTCATCGATCCGACAGCTTATCTGCAGTCGGTCTTCCCGGATGGAGGGATGCCATGATCGCCCTGCTGCTGAACGTGCTGCTCGCCATTGCCTGGGCGACCGTTACCGGCAGCGCGTCGCCGCACAACCTCCTCTTCGGCTTTGCGATCGGCGCCCTGTGCTTGTCCGTCGTTCGCGAACCCTATGGCAGCCGGGGATATCTTCGCCGGTCCTTCGCGATCGTGCGGCTTGCCCTTCTGTTTCTCAAGGAGTTGGCGATCTCGGCCTGGAAGGTCGCCGTCACGGTGCTGACGCCCAACATGCGGCTGCAACCCGGCATCTTCGCCTTTCCGCTGACCGTCGACCGCGATTTCGAGATCACGCTTCTAGCCAACATGATCACCCTGACGCCGGGCACACTGTCGGTCGATGTCTCCGACGATCGCAAGACGCTTTACGTGCATGCGCTGGATTGCGCCGATCCCGAGGCGACCAAGCGCGATATCGCCAACGGTTTCGAGCGCCGGATCATGGAGGCATTTCGATGATCTCCCCGCTTGCCATCATGTCCACGGCCGCCGCGGTTGCCCTGGTCATCCTCGGCGTTGCCTTTCTCCTGGCGGGATGGCGGGTCCTCGTCGGGCCGACGCTGCCTGACAGGATCCTGGCGCTCGATACACTGTCGGGCACGGCAATCGGCTTCATCGCCGTATTGGCGGTCAAGACGGGCTTCAGCCTCTATATCGACATTGCCATTTCGCTGGGACTCGTCGCCTTTCTGGCGACGGTCGCCTTCGCGCGTTTCGTGATGTCGCGCGCCACTGTCGCGGAACGGCACAGCGAAAAAAAGGCGCGTGCCCCGAAAAAGCCCAAAGTCGCGGCCAAACGCAGCGGCAAGAATGGCAGGAAGGGCAAGACATGATGGACTATGCGATAGCGCTCGTCGTCGCTTTCCTTTTGCTGGCCGGTTCGTTGTTTGCGCTCGTTGCCGCGCTCGGCGTCGTGCGGTTGCCGGATCTCTACACGCGCATGCACGCCGCTTCCAAGGCTGGAACGGTCGGTTCCGGCATGCTGCTTTTCGCCGCCGGTGTCGCCGCGGGCGAGGTTTCGGTCTTTGCGCGGGCGCTCGCCGGTTTCGTCTTCTTCCTGCTGACGGCGCCGGTCGCGGCGCACCTCCTTGCCAAGGCCGCGCACCAGTCTGGATACCGCCTCGGCCCCCAATCGGTGCGCGATGACCTCGCCAAAAGATGAGAGCGCTTCCGATTCAGTATTTTAAGTTGATTTTTGCACCCTTTTGCAGATTTCTTAATGGTTAATGTTTGGGTTTGTGGCAGGCAATTCTTGCGAAATAGACATTTTTCGGTAGATATATATGAAATAATAATTGGCGTTTTCGTAAAACGGTGATAATTGGTGATCAAGTAGAGTTCTGATATTGAATTAGAATCACGTTGCTTATTTCCTCGTTGGCTTTGGATTTCAGTGTTTAATTGAGGAAGTAAGCTGCGTGGTAGCGTACTAATTCGAAATCGGGCAGTATAAGAACGGGTTTCGGCCTCAGGAATCTAGGGGTGGATTTCAGTTTTTCGAAACAGGTTGCCGTAGCCTGGGTTTTTTGCTGTTGGCTCTACGATGACGGTCTTGGCTGACGAGGCTTAGACCTTTGGAGCATTGAAACAGGAGAAACGTATTATGACGGATACTGCAGCCGGTAGCGGGCCGGAGTTGCTGGTCGAGCTCACCGCAGATATTGTTGCCGCCTATGTCAGCAACCACGTGGTCCCGGTTGGCGATCTCGCTAACCTGATTTCTGACGTGCATTCGGCACTTAGCAATACGTCGACGCCGCAAGCTGCAACGGCGGTTGTCGAGAAGCAGAAGCCGGCTGTATCGGTGCGTAAATCCGTTCAGGATGAACAGATCACATGCCTGGAGTGCGGCGGCAACTTCAAGTCGCTCAAGCGTCACCTGATGACCCACCACAATCTCTCGCCGGAAGAATACCGCGAGAAATGGGAGCTCCCCGTCGACTACCCGATGGTAGCGCCGGCCTATGCCGAAGCGCGCTCGCGCCTCGCAAAGGAAATGGGGCTCGGCCAGCGTCGCAAGCGCGGACGCGGCTGATCGTTGCCAAGGATTTGATCCTGTAGAGCCGGGCGGAAGCCCGGCTTTTGTGTTTTTGGCCGGGGAAGAATGGGGAAAATAATCCTATTTGTTTCCGCCTGTTAAAGAAAATGAACAATGGGATCAACAGAAGGTTGCGCCGCAGCGCTTTTGTTCGTCCTCGCTGCCGTGTAGGGTGTATGAATTAATTCCTATTAATAGGAGTGTTCATATGCCGATTGCCTATTTCACTTTGTTAGGCGCCTCCGCGCCATCTTTTCCCGAGGCAGCAAAGGCGCAAAGCGCGGCCCCTGGTTATGCCGCGCCTCCCGCGACCGTGTCTGTCCGTGTCGTGTGCCGCATTTGCGCACAGATCACCACCGAGATGGTCATGCTTGCCAGCCATCGGATCCAGATGCGTCGGGACCGGCGCCGCACGCTCTGCCATATCAGGCAGATCGCCATGTATGTTTGCCATGTCGCCCTTCAGATCCCGCTTTATGAGATCGCCGCAGCCTTCGGCCGTGACCGTACGACAGTGGGCCATGCCTGCCACGTGGTCGAGGATCGCCGCGACGATCCAGCGTTCGACGAATTCGTCGCGGCCGTCGAGCGGACTGTCACGTCTGTATTTCGATCGAACGGAGTGCTCGGCAATGAGTGATGCGAACAAGGCCATGGTAAAACTTCTAAAGTTTCTGGCACGTGGCGAGGCGCGGGAGCAGGCATGCGATGGTTCGGCCAGGTCGCTGCAGTCAGACGATGCCTCGCTTCACATCGCTTCCGAGGCTCTGCTGGCCGAGGCCGTGTCTGCCGGGCTGGTCCGCCGGGCAGGTGGGTGGATCGGCTTGTGTCCGGCCGCACGCTCCTATCTCAGGCGTGCCGCCTCCATGAGGGAGGAAGCCTTCATCGAGCAGCACGGCGCAATCGGCCATGCCGTGGCAGACGTGGACGGCGGTCCGCAGCCCGTCCGGATCAACCGGGAGGAAGCGCCGCTTGCAAGCCTTGTGCGACTGAAGGAGAAGAGTGGCCGGCCCTTCCTCCCGAATGAGGCGCTTGCGGCCGGGGAAAGGCTGCTTGCCGATTTCACGCGCGGCCAGCTGCAGCCGCGCATCACCGCCTCCTGGGAGCCGCAGCACGCAAGCCGTGCGAAAGGAGCGCGCGGCGGCATGGCCGACCTTGCCGATAGCGCCATCGCCGCCCGGGTTGCGGTCAATCGTGCGCTGGAAGCGATGGGACCGGAACTTGCCGGCGTGGCGCTCGATGTCTGCTGCTTCATGAAGGGGTTGGAGACCGTCGAGCGCGAGCGGCAGTGGCCGGCGCGTTCGGCCAAGCTGATGCTGCGCACGGCCCTGATGGCGCTCTCCCGGCATTACAATCCGCCGGCGCCCGCGCGCCGATCGCGCGTGGAGCATTGGGGTGCGGAGGGCTACAGGCCCGAACTCTATTCGTGATGAGGCGGGTGGTTGCTTAGGCCACCGCGCGCACGCGGGCTTCCTCGCGGATGCGGTTGACCATCGAGCGCAGGCCGTTGGCGCGCTGCGAGGAAAGGTGCTCGACCAGGCCGATCTTCGAGAATACGTCGAAGGCGTCGAGGGCAGCGATCTCCGATGCCGTCTTGCCGGAATAGGTTGCAAGAACGATGGCCACGAGCCCGCGCACGATATGTGCGTCGGAGTCGCCCTCGAAGGTCATGACGGGATTGTCAGGATCCCCCGCGGTGTGCGTTACGAGCCAGACCTGGCTGGCGCAGCCCATCACCTTGTTGGCCGATGTCTTCTTGTCGTCGGGAAGGTCCGGGAGCGCCTTTCCGAGCTCGATCACATAGCGATAGCGATCTTCCCAGTCGTCGAGGAAGGAGAAGTCGTCAATGATCTGCTCGAGGGACGTCATGTATTGTGGCCTTTCGTTATCATGTTTCATATAGGTGAAACGCGGCCAGATTTGAACCATTAAAAAGAAACGCCGCGAAGGATGGGCATCCTCGCGGCGCAGCAAAAGCTGGAAATAAACAGGGCAGGCACGTCAGGCACGGGACATTCCGCGGCTTGCGGATCGCCGGTGCAAGCTTGTTGCGGGAAATCCCGCGGAATTCTCAGGTGGCCGGACGCGGCGTCGGCAGCGGAATGGTGCCCGTCGTCACGGTGTCGGAAAGGCTTTCATTGCCGTCGTCAACCGGCGGGCGATAGGGCATCGGCTGGTTGAGCGCTGCGGTGCGTTCCTGTGCCGCGGCCTGGGCCTCGGCATGGGAGGGCGCAAGTGCCGCGACCGGAGCGATCGGCGCATTGGCTGCGACAGCGGGCTTGGCGGCGTTGTCGTCACCGAAACGGCTGTCCAGCAGCTCATAGGCGACACGGGCGCCTTCGCGGGCCCGATGGCCGAGCGCGGCCATGGTCTCCGCACCCTTGACGCAGACCTCCGGCTTTTCGCCGCACATGCCGGTCACGTAGTCATAGGCGCCTGTCGCCGCGACAAAGGCATCGGAAAACTGCAATGTCGGCTGCGAGCTGGTCGAGCTCTCGCCGCTGAAGAACGACAGCAGCACGAGCACAAGCCCGAACCAGAATGATCCTTTGATCAGAAACCACATCGTCGTTGCCCATCCTGTTTTCCCGTTCGGTCTTGCCGCCGAATCGGTCCGGTCTTCCGGTGTGCTTTGACCTTAGAGCAGAGTTGCGAATGCCAGTTTTCAAAACTCGTCGGCATTTGCCTCAGATTTAGTTCGAATTTTAATGAACGGGATTTGCACCGCATTTCGGTCAAATTGTAGCGGTCGCCGTTAAGCATGTCATCGGCCTCCTCCTGTAATTGCAGGCAAACCTTGCGGCAGAGCTGCCACAAAGGTTAACAGCAAGCTGAAATGTGAGCGAAATCCGTCGCTTACCGCCCGTTAACCGTAAAAAACAAAGCCGCTTCCATATGTCCAAAAACGGGACATTTCGCTCTTCTGCGGTGTGGAGGCGGCTTTTCCCTTATCCTTTCCTTAAGCGCCCAAGGCCTATTGTCGGCCCTGGTAAAAAGCCTTTTTTGGGCGGGTATTGCGTGCGTGTAATGAGTAAGATCGCAGAGCGGGCGGCAGCCCTCGTGGACCGGGCGGTGGAAAGCTGGCTCTCCCGGACAGGAGGGGGCACAGCGGTGCGCCAGCGTGAATTGATGATCCTGCGCCGCTTGGCGCTGCTTTCGTCGGCGGCTCTCGTCGCGGTCCCCGTTGGGCTCTCTTCTGTGACCAGTCCTGCCATTGCGCTACCCGTCGGTGTCGCAACCGTCTGCGCGGCCTTCCTGTTTTCCGCGGTGGGCAGCATTGCCCTGTCGCGTCAGGGTACGGCAACAGCGCCGATTGCCGCGCCTGTCGCCGAAGACTTTTTCATGGAAGTAACCGCCGGTCTCGCCTTCTTCCTGGATCCGCAGGGCAACGTCACTGCCGTCGGCGGTCGTGACAAGCGCGAATATCTCGCCTGGATGCGTGATCCGATCGGCAAGGGCTTTGTCGATCAGATACATGTCTCTGACCGCATCCTTTTCCTGCAGGCGCTGGATCAGCTTCGCCAGGGTGAGGCGACTGCCGCGGTCGATCTGCGGCTGGAGCGCCCTTCGGTTTCGCGTGACAACAGGCAGTTTGCCTACCTGCGTATGGATATGACCGCGCGGCAGGACGGCGACGGCACGCTCTTCAGCGTGATTGCCCAGCTACGCGATGTCTCGGTGGAGCAGCAGTTACGGCAGGAGGCGCAGAACCGCGCCGCCGACGCCCGCTCGGCAAACGATGCAAAATCGCGGTTCCTTGCCGCGGTCAGCCACGAATTGCGCACGCCGCTCAACGCCATCCTCGGCTTCTCCGACATCCTGCTCGGCGAGTATTTCGGCAAGCTCGAAAACGACCGCCAGCGGGAATATGTCGGCCTTGTCAGGGAATCCGGCGCGCACCTGCTCTCCGTCGTCAACACCATGCTCGACATGAGCAAGATCGAAGCGGGGCGCTACGAGCTTTGCCTCGAACCCTTCGACATTGCATCCGTCGTTCGTTCCTGCGAGGCCATGCTGGCACTGCAGGCGAAGTCCAAGGGTGTATCGCTGACAAGCCGAGTGCAGCGCGGTCTCGACGAGGTCGTGGCCGATCAGCGCGCGATCCAGCAGATCCTGATCAATCTGGTTGGCAATGCCGTGAAATTCACCGATGCGGGCGGTGCGATCTCGATCGACGCGTCGATGCGCGACGGCGTTCTGAACCTCTGCGTGAGCGACACCGGCATCGGCATTCCCGGCGACAAGCTGGAAACGCTCGGCCAACCTTTTGTCCAGATCCAGAACGACTATAGCCGCCGATTCGAGGGAACGGGACTCGGCCTGTCGTTGGTGAAGGGCTTGGTGGCGCTGCATGGCGGCGACTTCGCAATCGCCAGCACGCCGGGCGCCGGTACGATCATTACGATGTCCATTGCAGCGGATGGCTCTGGCATTCCGGCTGTGGGTACTGCCCGCAACGATCTTGTCGAGTTTCCGCCGCGACTGAAGGCTGTGCCGGCGCTAGCGGGCGTTTTGGAAGAGGGGCTTTTCGATGGCCGCGAGCAAGCGAAAATCGCCTAAGGGACGGAGAGGCCGACAGAAACGGCCGAGCCTCCTTCTCACAGGGGCAACCATGGTCGGCGGTATCGGGCTGCAGGGCGCAAGCGTGCTCGGCGGCGTGATCGGCCGCAACCCGTCGGTTGCCGGCGGTACGGCAGCCTTCCTTGTCATCTTCAGCTTCGTCGCCGCAAACGCGCTCTGGTATCAGCCAGGGGCGCATCCGCACCCGTTCCTGCGCACCCGCGATCCGCTCTTTCCGAACGTGCTCGGCGGTCGCCCGGTCATCGAGGAGCAAAGCGGGAATGTCACCACCTTCAAGATCCAGCGGCAGGACGAGGCCGACGTCACGCAGACCAATGCGACGCCGCCAGTCGCTCCCGGCGGGCAGCAGCCGAGCCAGATCGTCATGGACATCCAGACCGAACTGGTCCGGCGTGGCCTTTACAACGGCACTCCGGATGGGGTCATCGGCCCGCGCACCAGTGCGGCGATCCTCTTCTTCGAAGAAACCGTGGGCATGCCGCAGACGGGCGACGCAACGCCAGATGTGCTGGCAGCGCTCAGAACCGACTCGGTCGGCCCCTCGGCGATCCCGCTGGAAAAGCCGCGCGAAGACATCACCTCGAAGGCATCCGCCGAGGATCCTGTCGCCGCCGCCATCCGCAGCGCCGAAAAGAGTGTGAAGACCGCGCCGACACTTGCAAAGAAAGCCGCACCATCCGCGGAGTTGTCGACTGTGGATCTCGTCCTGAAGATCCAGAAGGGCCTCAGCAACATGGCCTACGCCAATGTCGGCGTTGACGGTGTGCCGGGAGAACAGACTCGCACCGCCATTCGCCACTTCCAGAAGCACTACAACCTTCCCGAGAATGGCGAGCCGAGCGAAGCGGTCTTGAAGAAGCTCAAGGAGATCGGCGCGCTCTGAAGCCCGGCAATGCCAAGCATTGCCGCTTGCCGTTTGTCTGCTATAGCTCGCCGATGAGATTACGCACCGATATTTTCGTCTCCGCCCTCCTGCGCCGGGTTTTTGCCAAAGGTGACTTTGCCGCTGTCGAGGCAAAGGGTGCCGACGAGGCGGGCGCCATCTTCATTCGCCAGCACTTCCGCGATGGTCTTGAGACGCTCTACGGCCCAGCGCCGCAAAGCCTCTTCGACGACGAGACGAGCGGGGAGCGCCTATTCGAGCAACGGCTGACGCGCGAAGAGCCTGATCGGGTCAGGGAAATGCTCGAGCGTGAGCGGAAGTTCGACCCGGACCTCTGGATCGTCGAGCTTGAAGCCGATGAGCTCGGGGATATCGTTCCGCTTGGCGACGGGCGCGAGAACCCTCTCTAGTCAAAGTCAGCGTGTACGGATGATGCGCCTGTCCTGGGCGGGCGGTTCCTCATGGGTGGCTTGCGCCGTTTCTGTTTTTTCGGGCAGGTAGGTATAGCTGTCGGCGCGGCGCCAGGCGTCGACGCGGGCGTTGCACTCTTCCAGATCGAGACTGTCCAGCACCATCCATGCGCGCGTGACGCCATGCTGCGGTTCCGCGAGGTGCGGGTAGAGCTTTTCGAGCACAAAGACGGCGTCGCGGAAGTCCAGGCCGAGACTGATGAGCGTGGTCGCCAGTTGCTGACCGGAGATATCGAGCATAATGCGCTCTGCAAGCCAGCGGCTTGCCGAAAGCCCGCTGGCAAGCGCCTTTGCAAAGAGCGCCACTTCGCGATTGCGGGCAAAGCGGACGAGGAGTGCGGCCTGGATCGGCGACAGGTTACGCAGCCCGAGGCGATCGCCTTCCGGGCGGCTGACATGACGTGCCAACTCCCTGATTCTATTGCGTATCTCCTCTTCACTCGCGCGGCGCGCTGCAGCCTCGGCTTCCTCGAGGGAAGCCGGAACCGGCGGTTCGGATGGTACGATGCCGGTTTCGACCTCAGCCGGAGCTGCCAGCCGCTGTTCCGCCTGACGCAGGCCGACCAGCGCGTCGATGACCCGCGGGGAAAGCGCATCCCGGCTGACGATCGCCTTCATGTGTGCGCTGCCCTGGGTGCGCGCAATGGTGATCAAGGTCTCGTCGTCGATCGCCGGCGAGGAGGTGAGGAACGGCGCTGCAATGTCGATCGACTGGCAGCCGACGAAAAGCGCGACGGCGGGTGGAATCTGCGGGCATTGGGAAAGGGCTGCCACGGCCTGACGCTTTGCCTCGAGAGAGGAGGCCTGGAACAGCGGCGTGAAGAGTTCGGCGAATTGGCGCAGTTCGGAGCGGGTTGGCGGCTGCAATCCCTCGAAGCTGCTGACGGTCGCCATGAGAACCACGTCCTTCTTCCGGCTGGCGGATGGGGCCTCTAGGTCTCGGAACCGGTCACGCACAAGAACACACCCTGGAAACGCAAAAAGGGATGTCGCAGGACTGGACGCGAAGGGACGCCCCTTACCCCACATAGGTTATGAACAAATCCTACATGGGCAGGGTTAACGCTTGCTAAAGACTTTATTCAATTTGTACCGAAAGGCTTCACCGTATGACGACCGCGGGACGGAGTGACTAAAGCCCTTTGTGTCCGCGCAGCGCCGCCAAAAGCCTCTCGGCGCTATTGTTCCCGGACTGATAGAGGTCAAGCGCAGCGGACGCTGCCATCTGGGCTTCGGCGCTCTTGATGTCGATCCGCTTTTCCGCACACCACGCATCGAGGGCATGGCGCAGCACGTCAAGGTCCTCGGGAGAGAATGTCGAACCGATAAACAAAGACATTTTAACCCCTCCCTGTCCGCAATAAGCGGAAGACGGCGCCCCGCCGCCTGGCCACGGATCCGTGGCCGATGACACAACTTTACCGGTATTGGTGAGGATCGCAATTGATATTTTTGTGACGAGAAACCACGGAGCTGTGATGGGGCCGCCATCGCCGACACAACCTCCGTTAAGTATATGAATTAATGCTAATATCGTTGCGACATTGTCGATTGAAACTTCTTATGAGAAGTTTGAAACCAAATGGGGACTCAGCGCGTTTATAAGATGTCGTGCAAATAGCTAACGTCCAGGCATGAAATTAACGATCTGTTAACTGTCATATGTCTCAATTCGGGTATGAACGGCGATCGAGTGCTTCGGTCGTCCGGTTTCACATCACGGTATTTCAAACAGGTGCCGTGAGAAAGGCGCGAATGCCTCGGAGCCCGGTTTCGGGTTCTACAGGGCGCGCTGGCTCGCATAGGCGGGCAGGGTGAGATTCCGCAGTTCATCCGTCTCGGGCCGTGCATGGAGACGAGAATGGCAATAGTCGTCGCATTGGCGGACCGTCTGTCTCAGACGCAACGCCGCAAGGGCAGGAAACCAGTCGAGGCACAGATCCTCCTTTTCACGGGCGTGCGTTACGAGCGCCTGACGGAAAGCTCGAAGCGTTCCCCGGCGCCTCGCATTTCGCGGGCAAAGAAATAGACTTATTGCTTCAATCCGAGGGGCCGGCATATTCGTCGCAGCCGGCCTCCGCGAGGAAGTTCCGCGCGGCTGCGTCGAAGCTCGCCTGGGGCGCCAATGTCCTCAACACCACATAGCCTTCCGAACGCGTACTTTCCACGAGAATGGTTTTCTGCAGGTCAGGCGGCAAAGCCTTGCGAAGCTCTGTCAACTGGATCGGCGTTCCGACCAGAATGTCGAGCGCTCCCCCCACAGACGTTCTGTCGTTCATGCTGAAGACCTCGTTCGAAGCCTCGTCATAGAGCGCGACAGACCAGAACGGCACATTGCCCTTGGCCGTCAGGCGGATTGGATTTTCCTCAATGTCGAACGAGCAGACAGCAGTGCGGACAAAAGGGTCATCGTTGGAAAGTCCCGCGGCATCGTCCGTCGACCCAAGCAGGTAGAACTTGTCGAGATCGCCCTCGGAGGCGACGCGGGTGGCGGCGTCCTTGCCGGTAAAGTGCGGCAGCGAAAGAATGATGACGAGGTGCAAGAGTGCCGCCCCGAAAAGTCCCGCGAGGATGGCAAACAGGATCCTAAGCATTGCCGCATCCGGTTTTCTGAAGCTTCGGCATCGCAAGGTCGATAACGCCGGAGCTGCCGGCTGTCGGGGTATCGAAGAGGGTCAGGACGAGTTGGAAGGTACCCGCCGCCGGCAGCGCTAGCCAGTTTCCCGGTCGGGCGTGCGCGGAAATGTCGATCGTGAAGCTGCTGTCGGGCTGCCGCAGCACCGTCCAGGAATTCAGCGCGCCGGGAAGCCCCGGTCGCAGCGAGGCAGGATTGCCGCTGTTGTCTGCGGTAAACAGCGTCCAGATGCGGGCGGGCGGCGTCTGCCCCGTGATACGGTAGCTGCAGCCGGCATTCAGCCGGTCGCCGGCGTCATCGACCTTGGCGGTAAACATCAGGCCTTCGGCGTTTCCGTAAAGCAGGCGTCCGGCACGCGCCCGGTGCGATTTCGCATAGGGGTCGGCGCTTTCGGTTTGTAGCTCGGGGAAGGCTTCCCAGGCGCCGAGCTTGATCGCGCCGAAGCCGGCCGTCGCATCCAGCGCGTAGAGCGAAATCATGATCCCGCCACCAAAGGCGATAATCAGAGTCATCGCTATGAAGAGAGGAAACCGAAACACTATGCGCCCTTGAGAAACAAATCAGTTGAAAGGGTTACCACTGATTCTAGCTAGGCGGAATGGTGCAGGGCGGTATCGGCGGCATATCCCGGCCAAAACGGATCAACGCTGGACCATTCGAAAGGCCGACTGATTGTCGATTTTCGATAGCTGGATCAGCGTCCAGACTTTTGGCATCAAGCGATTTTCAAAGATCGGCGCCCGCCGCGACGACTTTTCCGGAAGCTATCAGCGCCCGCACAGATTCGTGCACTGCCTCCAAGCTCGTGTACCGCGGTTTGTAGCCCAGGCGGTTTCGGCTCTTTTCAATTGAGTGGCACGAGCTTCGGATCACGTGCCCACGACTGCTTTCGGCATACTCGCCGAGATCGGCAAGCCATTCTTCAAAGGGCTTGTAAGCGATGCGCGGCTCCTTTCCGAACCAGCGATATGCCGTTTCCGCGTAGCCCCGCAGGGTCACCGCTTGTTCCGATACCGTGTTGAAGACTTCGCCGATTGAAGCCGACCGGTTCTCGATCGCACACATGATCCAGCGAGCCACGTCATCAGCATGGACGTGATGGACCATTTCAAGTCCGAGGTTCGGCAAGACGAGTTCATCGCCACGGGCAATCAGCGAAAAGACTTCCGGATCCGCGTTTCCGATCGGGTTGATCGGATTCCAGCCTTCGCCGACGATATGGCCAGGACGGAAACAGGTCGCGGGAAAGCCGGTGACGTGCGCCTCCCGCGTCAGCCAGGCTTCGCACTCGGCCTTGCCCCTCCCGTAGGCGTCTATCGGATTGGGCGGATCGGTCTCGGTCGAGGGGATCGCAAAAAGGCGGCCATAGACCCAGATCGAGCCACAGAACAGGTAATGGCCAACCTTTCCTCGGAGGGCCTCCACCACGTGCCGTGTACTGGATAGGTCGAACGATATCATATCGACGACGATATCAGGCCTTAGATCTGCGATCTTGGCGCCGAACCGGCCGGCTTTCTCCTCGGCCGCGCGATCGAGCGCGACGTTCTCGATCTCACCCCATGCGTAGTGGGGGCGATACGGTTTTGCTGTGCCACGGCTCACATTGACGACCTGATGGCCTCGCTCGACAAGCGCTGGCACCAGATAGCTTCCGACGTGGCCACTCCCTCCGATGATGACGATGCGTGACATGATCGGCCTCCCTCGCTCTACGAAGCAGTTGCTGCTGATGCCCTTAGTCGGCGCTCGCCACCTTTTGCGCGGCAAGCGGGGGCGCCGCCTTCAGCGCCTGGCCAAGGTCCTTGAGAATGTGCGTGGACTCGACCGAGAGCATCCGGGGGCGGACGAGGGGCGGCGGGCTGCCCTCCGCCGGCTTGGCGGCGGCGACCGTTTTTGCCGTCTTGTCGGGCGGCAGCGGCTGCGTGCCGGGGATCTGTCGAAGCGTGATGCCCTGGTGCGCATAGTCCATGGCACGCTTGAAGGTCATGGCCGGCAGCGAGCCGCCGGTCATCTCGTTGGTCGAGGTATAGTCGTCGTTGCCAAACCAGACGGCGCACGTGTAGTTGCCGGTGTAGCCGATGAACCAGGCGTCGCGGTACGCCTGCGTCGTGCCCGTCTTGCCGGCTGTCAGAATGCCGTTGTCGAGCGCTGCCTTTCGCGCCGTTCCGACATAGGGGACGCGGGACAGCATCTGGTTCATGTAGGTGTCGGCCTTCTCGGAGAGCACGCGCTTGGCGGGCGGCTCGTCACGGTCGAAGTCGTAGAGGACGTCGCCGCCGTAATCGAGGACCTGCGTGATGCCGTGACGGCGCGACTGGTAGCCACCTGCCGGGAAGACGGCATAGGCGGTCGCCTGGTCGAGCACCGTCACCTCGGAGGTGCCGATCGGGATCGTCACGTCGTCGCGCACGGGCGACTCGACGCCGAGGTTCTTCGCCATGGCCCGGATCGGCTGGATGCCGAGCTTTTCCTTGGCAAGGCGCACTGGAATGGTGTTGATCGACTGGGCGATGGCAGTCGCAATGGTGACGCGGCCGGCGTACTTATTGGCGTAGTTGCGAGGGGCCCAGTTGCCCCAGTAGATCGGCGCGTCGACGACGATGGTATCGGGCGTCATGCCGCTCTCCATCGCCACCGAATAGGTGTAGACCTTGAAGGATGAACCCGGCTGCCGCAGCGCCTTGGTGGCACGGTTGAACTGGCTTTCGCCGTAATCCCGGCCGCCGACCATGGCCCGCACCGCGCCGCCGTTTTCGATCACCACCATCGCGCCCTGTTTGGCGTGATAGCGCTCGCCATATTCGCGCAGCGACGTTTCCACTGAATCGTCGGCCGCGCTCTGCAGCCCCATGTCGATCGTGGTCCTGACGACGAGCGAATGCTGGGGGAAGCGCGGCGACAGGCGCATGACCTCGTCAAAAGCCCAGTCGAGGAAGAAATCGGGTGATTCCACCTGGTTGCGGTCGACGACCGTCGCCGGATTACGCCGGGCGGCGATCACCTGGCCCTCGGTCATCAGGCCGCTTTGCACAAGGTTGGTCAGCACCTCGTTGGCGCGACCGCGCGCCGCCGGCAGGTTGACGTGCGGCGCATATTTCGCCGGCGCCTTGAACAGGCCGGCGAGCATTGCGGATTCAGCCAGATTGACGTCGGTGATGCTCTTGCCGAAGTAGAACTGCGCCGCTGCGGCAGCGCCGAAGGTGCCACCGCCCATGTAGGCGCGGTCGAGATAGGTGGAGAGGATTTCCTTCTTGGAGAGGTTGGCTTCGAGCCACAGCGCCAGGAAGGCTTCCGTAATTTTTCGGTCGATCGAGCGTTCGTTGGAAAGGAACAGGTTCTTGGCGAGCTGCTGCGTCAATGTCGAGCCGCCCTGTACAACTTCGCCGGCCTGGGCGTTGGTAACAAGCGCGCGGAAGAGACCGATGACGTCGATGCCGAAGTGATCGAAGAAGCGCCGGTCCTCGGTCGCAAGCACTGATTTGATCAGCGCGTCGGGCAGTTCGTCGATAGGCACGGAGTTCTGGTGGATGACGCCGCGATGGCCGATGACGTTGCCATAGCGATCCAGGAAGGTGACGGCGTAGTCGCCGCGATTGCGCCAATCTTCCTTGGTAGCTTCAAAGGCAGGCTGGGCGAGGGCGAGCATCAGGACGGCGCCGACGGAACCCCATGTCAGGCCTTCGCCGGCCAGTTCGAAGACAATGCGCTTCCAGCCGCGAACGCGGAAGCGGCGGAAGAAGATGGTGATGTCTTCCCAGATTTCGGCCGAGCGAAAACCGGCATTCCAGATGGTCGAATCGATCCACGAGTCGATCTTCAAAAGCAGGTGGCGTTGCTTGCGCGGCCGTTTTTCTGGATTGTCCGGATCCGTCACGTCTTATATTCCCGCCCGATCAGTCACTTCGACGTCGGAGGAACCTGACGCCGGACTATGGCAAATCTGCCGACAGTGCCCCGGAGTAACCGGAGCTTGGTGAATCATTGGTTGATTTGGCTGACAAGAACAAGAGAAATGGAAGCTCTCACGCGATTTTGCGCGGAGCTGTTGCAAGAACGGAATGATGGAAGAAGTACCCTTCTGGAAGACGAAGACGCTCGCCGAGATGACGACGACCGAATGGGAGAGCGTATGCGACGGCTGCGGCCTCTGTTGTCTCAACAAGCTCGAGGAGTGGGATAGCGGCGACATCTACTTCACCTCGATCCGCTGCAAGCTGCTCGACGACCACAGCTGTCGCTGTTCCTCCTACGAGAACCGCTGGGATTTCGTGCCCGATTGCGTCCAGCTCTCCAAGGAAAACGTCGACGAGATCGCTTGGCTGCCGCCGACCTGCGGCTACCGGCTGATCAACGAGGGGCGCGATCTTTACTGGTGGCATCCCCTGGTTTCTGGCGATCCCGAGACTGTGCATGCCGCCGGCATTTCGGCGCGCGGCCGGACGATCGACGAAACCGAGGTCAAGGTCGACGACTTTGAGGATTATGTGGTGGATTGGCCGCTGACAGTGGGCGACGAGGCGCAGGCCCAGCAGCCGGAGGCGGCTAAGTAGTCGCTGGCTGAGCGACCGTCTCAAGGAATTCTCTCAGCTCAGCGCGAACATAGTCTTCGATCGAGCCTTGCGGCTCGAAGCCCCACCAGAGCAGGCAGCCCTGCCACTGCGACAGAATCAGCCGTCCGAGCGGCGTTTTGCCTTGGGCGCCGAGGGATCGGTCGAGCGCTGCCGCCAGTGTCTTTCCCCAGGCAGCCCCACGAGCACGCAAGGCCGGGTCGCGCAGATCTTCCCGCAGTACCAGCAGGCCTTCAGCGTAGGACGCGGCATCGTCGCCGTAATCCCTGGAAAGGCCGGCGAGCAAGTTGATGGCGCCTTCGGGTGTCTCGGGAAGAGACTGGATCTGCCGGGTCGTCTCCATGTCCAGCCGGTCCCAGGCGCGCAGCAGGCAGGCCCGCAGCATTGCAGCCTTGGTGCCGAAGCGCTGTACCAGCGTCGAGCCGGAAAGGCCGCTGATCTTCGCCACCGCGCCGAAGCTTGCCGCGTCAGGACCTTCCGAATGGACGAGGCCGAGCACCATGTCGAGAAGCTGTTCGTCGGAAAGCGTACGGGGTCGCGGCATGAAAATTCCTCTTGTGTTCGCGACGAATATGAACGAACGTTCGTTTATATTCAAGTGCAATGGCGAACACCCATTGCGCCTGGTCCAGCGTGGAGGACAAGCACGTGACAGCAGCGCTTTCAGGAAAGATCGCCCTTGTGGCCGGAGGCACGCGCGGCGCAGGTCGCGGGATCGCCTTGGAACTCGGGGCCGCCGGGGCAACGGTCTACGTTACCGGCCGCACGACGCGGGAGAAGCAATCGGAGTATGGCCGCCCGGAGACGATCGAGGAGACCGCCGAGATGGTAACCGCTGCGGGCGGCGAGGGGATCGCGGTTCGCGTCGATCATACCATGCCTTCGGAAGTCGAGGTGCTGGTCGAAAGGATCCGCCGCGAACAGGGCCGGCTCGATATCCTGGTCAACGATATCTGGGGCGGCGAACATCTGACGGAATGGAACAAGCCGGTCTGGGAGCACTCGCTCGACAAGGGGCTGCACATGCTGCGGCTGGCGATCGACACCCATCTGATCACCGCGCATTTCGCGCTGGCGCTGATGGTCGAGCACCCCGGCGGGCTGCTGGTCGAACTGACCGACGGCACGGCCGAATACAACGCCACGCATTACCGCCTCTGCCCATATTACGACCTCGTCAAGACGGGCGCCATCCGCATGGCCTGGGCGCATGCCAAGGATCTTGCGCCGCATGACGCGACGGCTGTGGCGCTGACGCCCGGCTGGATGCGCTCGGAAATGATGCTCGATATCTTCAATGTGCGAGAGGAGAACTGGCGCGACGCGACGTCCGTGCAGCCGCATTTCATCATCTCCGAGACACCGCGCTTCACGGGCCGGGCGGTGGCAGCCGTTGCCGCCGATCCAGAACGCGTCCGCTGGAGCGGCCAGTCGCTGTCGAGCGGCGGGCTCGCCAAGATCTACGGCTTTGACGATGTGGACGGCTCGCGGCCGGACTGCTGGCGGTACATGGACGAGGTCATGGACGCAGGCAAAGCCGCCGACGCTACCGGCTATCGTTGATTCGATCTAGCCGGATGGAATGACAACGAATTGTCTTTGCAGGGTTTTTGGCGCGGCGTTCTGCCATGACTTGCGCACGAGGCCATGCACGAGTTCGTCGCTCGCCTTGCCGTAGAAAAGCCGGGTCGAGCCGCGCAGTCCCCAGCCGCCCGGCACCGCGGCCGTGTCGTCGGGCGCCACCGCCAGCGTCATGTGTTGCTGGTCGGGCGTCAGGCGGACGACGCAATAGTCTTGTTCCGGCACCGTCAGGAATATCTTGCTGCGCACGCGAAAATCGCGCGTGCCATGATGCGCGCTCTCGACCGCCTCCGGCAGGCTGAGCGCAAAGGAAATGAGCTCTTCCTGGTTCATGGCGATAAAATTAGCACATGCTGATGGATGTGGACCAATCAGAAAAACTCAAGCAGTCCGGTGGCTTTGGAAAATTTTCACTTGATAGGAAAATAATCCTTGACGGCGTGACGGTCGTTTGATAGGGTTATGGCATAGTCGGAAAGTTGCGGGCGCGGCGGAGTGCCGAGGCAAAGCTTTTCGGATCTGAAAGCCGGGCGTTCGACCCGGCTTTTGTGTTTCTGGCCGCCATCGATGCTGAAAAGCATCGACGAGAGCCTGCCGGTCTCGACCGTGCGCGCGACGCGCGGTAAGTACCTCAGGGCCGAACCGGTTGCCGCACTCTACGAACAGGGGCGCGTTGCCCATGCCGGGCGCTTCGTCGCGCTGGAAGACCAGATGTGCGACTTCGGCCCGGACGGGCTTTCATCCGGCCGTTCGCCCGACCGGCTGGATGCGCTGGTCTGGGCGCTGACGGCACCGATGCTGGAGGGATACGGAGAACGCCGGGTGAGGGGTGTCTGAGGACTAGCGTTGAGGTTGCTGTTGTGCTGGGCGTGGCGACTGCGGCTCCGGGCGAACTTGACGCCACTCGTTTTCGAGCTGGTCGACGACATGCTGGGGAATGGTCGGCTGATTGCTGTTGGCCGGCTGCTGCATGCTCTCCTCCGAGGCTGGATTTAACGGTGAGTTAATCACTGGCACGGCTT
>Ga0102591_1002198_pt1 | contig 22177 bp, 31 predicted proteins | sample AraplaCol_mCL_r2_2_FD_76860 | JGI IMG/M metagenome (GOLD analysis project Ga0102591, IMG submission 76860) | Arabidopsis root microbial communities from North Carolina, USA - plate scrape MF_Col_mCL_r2 (SPADES assembly) (version 2) | ecosystem: Host-associated > Plants > Roots > Endosphere... | reverse complement strand
GCCTACCATGGCTAAGGCCGTTACGGCAATCAGCGGAATGGCGCGCGTTGTTGGGTGTGCACGTAGCATCTTTGCTGCTTCGATACCGTCGACACCTGGCATGTTGATGTCCATAAGTATCAGGTCCAGCGGCTGTTGGCGGGCAATCTCGATGCCGGGAAGAGCGAGTTCAGCAAGGAAGAGTTCATGGCCCTCATTCGAAAGCAGGACAGTGAGTACCTCCATGTTTACTGGCGAATCTTCGATAACCAAAATCCTGGCCATGTCAGCACCTCTAAGAGGGGAGTATCCTGTACGTGCTACCAGCTATTCCGGGCGCCTGAACGTTGAGGTTCGAAGGAGTTATACGAATTGCCGCTTCGTGTGGGCGAGGCCGATTCAAAAACACAATACCACGCAAGTGGAATAGCGGTCGCGTTCGATTGAGTTTATCTGGACTTTCGGCACTTTGACACATCACCTCCGTCGCCAAAACCTATTCTGATGCGTGGGATTTAGCGAGGCCAATGCGGCCATCAAAGCGGCCACCACAGTCAGTGTAATCGCGGTGGCCAGTCCAAACGCTATCTGCCAACTGAACGCCTCGCCGACAAGCGTACCGTCCTGGACACGGGCAACCGTCCCAAGAGAAACGCCCGAGAAGTTTAGCGAAGCCGACTTTCTGGCCCGTCTCCTGGACGTGGACGGGACCCGAGCGACCTTCCAATCGTCCAGAATCCGCTTGTTGTAATGCCGAGCAAAATGCGGCCGATGAGTATGGTCGACACGCTCATTGCAAAGGCCACCGCGACAGTTATTTGCTATGGCCAGCATGAAGAGCGGGAAGCACGGCAGGTGATGACGATTTAGAATGCCAGCAAACCTGGTGTCATTACGGCAGCAATGCCAGACAGCTTTACCATGACATGAGACCCGCTCGACCCGGCGATACGATTGGGTCTTGCGCAGGGCGCCAATTGCTCCGGCTCTTGGACCCTCTTGACGCGACTCCGTCCATTGACTGCATCTTTGGCTCGACCGGGTTCGATGATGCAGGTCCCCATGGTGTTCATCCAAACTTCACAAGATTGAGGGTTGGGAGGGGGCCACCAGGGAATTCATGCAGGCGCCCAGCTTCAACGCCCCCAAGAGTCAGAGCAAAGAAGCCAAGACGGTCAATCAACTCGGCCACCTCCGCATTCGCCGCAGCATCTGCGCCAGATACGAACATTACTCGGCGACCGCCTTCTGCATTTGGGTCGCCTGCGACCAACGATGGTTGCAGATGATTGAACGCTTTCACCACGCGTGCTCCTGGAACGAGGTCTGTGACGACCTCTGTGGAGGCGCGGCCACCTAGCTCGAATGGGTGGAATGTCGGTGCTTCAATGGGATTGTTCGTATCGACGACAATCCGGCTATCCCATGGGCCCAGGTCTTTCACGGCTCCAGGAATCTTCGACCATGGAACTGCGATGAACACCATGTCCGCCCGAGATGCATCTTGCACGCTGGCCGGCGTAATGCCAGGTAGTTCTGCAGCCAAAACATCCAGGCCTGCCGCTCCACGGCTGTTGGCGATTCGAGCCTTGATGCCATTGCGCGCGAGCGCGCGAGCAATGGCAGTTCCGATAGCGCCGGCACCAATGATTCCGATATTCATGATTATCTCCTTAAGCAGTAAAGCCGCCGTCGACCATCAATTCGGCGCCCGTGACGAAGGAGGCGTCTTGGCTTGCCAGGTATGCGACAGCTGCAGCGATATCTGCCCCTTGTCCATAACGACCCATTGCAATCCCTGGTTTGACGAAATCCGCCACCGGGCCGTCTGCCGGGTTCATATCGCTGTCAGTCGGGCCTGGATGAATCGTATTGACGGTAATGCCACGGGGGCCGAGGTCGCGCACCAGACCACGGGTAAAACCGGTGACAGCGCCTTTGGTCAATGTGTAGGCAGACGCTGTTGGAAATGCCGCGTACTGCACCATTGAACTGCCGATATGGATGATGCGGCCGCCGTCTCCCATGTGGCGCAGGGCCTCTTGGGTCGCGACGAACACGCCAGTTACGTTCACTGCCAGGATGCGTTGGAAGTCTTCGAAGGCAATATCCTGAGGGGCGCCGAGTACGCTGACGCCTGCATTGTTGATGAGGATATCGATATTCCCAAACTGTTCTGCCACCGCCGCAACGGCCTTACGCACAGCTTCTGGATTTCCCGCATCAGCTTGAATGGCGATGGCGTTGCCACCTGCTGCTTTGATTTCGGCTACGACTTCCTGTGCCTTCTCAGGAGATGCATTATAGGTAATTGCTACGGTGGCACCATCTGCTGCCAGGCGCTTTGCGATGGCTGCACCAATCGAGCGGCTGCCACCAGTAACGATGGCGACTTTGCTTTGAAGTTTGTTCATGATCCGTTTCCTTTCTAGGAAGTTGTTTGCGATGGATCTAGTATGGGATTTGACTTCTTCAAGCGGTAGTCGGTAGTTGCTATAATCACTTTCAAGCAAACATTGAAAGTCTTGCCGTGGAGACGCTATCCAATCTCGAATCATTTGTTCGCAGCGCCGAGTCAGCGAGTTTTTCGGAGGCAGGGCGCCGTTTAGCGCTCACCCCGGCAGCCATCAGTCGAAATGTTGCTCAGTTGGAACGAAATCTTGGTGTGCGCTTATTTCAGCGCAGCACACGGGGACTCAAGCTCACCGAGGAGGGGGAGCGATTTCTCAACGCCATTGCGGGAGGTCTGGATAGTATCCAGTCAGCTATCGCTGATGTAAGTGTTCATGCGGGACAACCTTCAGGCACGCTAAAGCTTAGCGCCGCCCCTGGCTTTGCACGCGACTATTTACTTCCCTTGATGCCGCAGTTCCTTGAACAATTTCCAGCGGTGCGTCCGGACTGGCATCTCGACAATCAACACATAGACCTGATTGCAGGTGGGTATGACGCCGCTATCGGAGGCGGCTTCGAACTCACACCTGGTGTTGTCGCGCGTGAGTTGGCGCGCATCAAGATCATTGCTGTTGCATCGCCCCAGTTCATGTCGGGTCGCACACCCCCGGTACAGCCATCAGACCTAAAAGGCTGGGAAGGGATCGTCATGCGTTCTGCCATCACTGGCCGCCTACGTCATCGCGCGCTACGTAACAAGTCTGGACAGGAACAATTGGCCGAATTGGTGCCATGCATGTCATTGACCGAGCCGGATGGCATGGTTCAGGCTGTACTGATGGGGATGGGCGTTGCCTTACTCGCCGTACCAAACGTGCTTCGCTTTCTTGAGAGCGGCGAGCTGGTGAGACTCTTACCCGGGTGGCACGAGGATGCAGGACCAATTTCACTCTATTTCGCAAGTCAGAAGCTCTTGCCCGCAAAGACCCGCGCCTTTGTAAATTTCGTGACGGACCATTTTCAGAGAGAGAGATTGGCGCAGCGATTTCAACAGTATTGACAAGAAATCGAACGTATTTGACCGGTCCCTGAGTACTGTTCAATAACAGTCCGCTCATGCATGCATGGCCACTTTACAACTTGAAAACCAAGATCGTCAGGTGAGTTAGCGTTCGTTCGGGCCCATGCAAGCAGACCTTCAACCACGGCCGGTGAATTTCAAAGCAGCAGCGCGTTAGTGTGCTCTCGCGCGGCACTTCATTTGCCGTCAGTGGATGGGAAAGCTTGCGGCCCTATTCGCTTGGATTTGTGCGCGGAATCAAGATAGCCCAGGAAAACACGCGCGGCATGCGGGTGGAGGCGGTGCCCACCATGTCGCTTGCATTTGAAAAGATGATGATGGGCCGCACAGATTTAGTGCTGGGAAACCGAGCGTCCGGTATGGCCCTCAGTAAATTGATGCGCCTCGATGGGATCACAGTGCTGGAGCCCGCATTGGCTTCGTTCCCCGTATATCATTATCTCAACAAGAAGTATGAGGGCCTTTTACCAAGACTGGCCAGTGTGCTGCGACAGATGCAAGCGGACAAGACCATTGAGCGGATTCAGAAATCGCTGCCGCCTGCATGATGGAGGGGCACCCACGATTAGGACCTGAGAATTCATGTCACAAGAAGCCGCTTCTGTGACAGCAGACCAGCTTGTACCACGAACAATTGAACGTCAGCACCTGGCCGTTACCGCCAGGGCGCTTACCGGCCGATGCGGGGCACCCATCGGCACCAGGTCGCTTTATCTTAAGCGATGAAGGTCCGCTCAACACCGTGTTTTTCGCACATCTCGACGAGCTGGACGCCTGCAATAACCCGGTCGCTGAAGTCGAAAGTCAGTGTCGCCACAATCTGTTCCTCCTGATCGTCGTCAATATTGAATTCACGGCCCACTCCTTTTGCTTGCCAGTTTTCCAACGCTGCCAACGCGTCTGTACTAGCCCGATTCTTGCTAAAGAAGCCAGTGACAGAGTTTGCCGATCTGGTAAAGCGATATGTGCCGGTTGTTCTGTTCATTAATCCCCTCTAAATGGCGTGGTTTCTTACTTTATCTTGGTCTTAGGACTCGGTCTCCATGGCTTCGCAGGCGTGGGTATCCATTCTCGCGGAAATTTCATCAGCCTCAGAAACTCAGGTTTGGTCATGGCTTGGATTGATGTTTTGGAAGCGGCTTTTCATGGCCGAGGCCGTGTAAAAACGTAAGGGTGTGTAGACGAAACCTGCCCGGTAAAGGTTGAGCCAGTATCTCATGACAACGGGTGCCAAATGAAGCGCTTTATCGAAAGTGAGAATCGCGAGCGAGGCACGCTGCTCCCTGAACATCTGGACGATTACGTTGGCGCCGATAATCCGGTTACTGAAACGATGTGAGTTATCGTTCCGTTCGAAAGTCTGCGCGCGGAATTCCCGATCTGCATTCGGATTGGTACTCGCATCGACTAGAACACTCAGGGCTGTTCGCATGGCGTGCAGGCAGAGCGCCATCGAACAGTAACCTTTGCCGATTGGCGAGGCTCATGACGTCCTCGTGTGAGAGCAGGGCGACCTTGCGGATGACTCGCCGGCGCGTCACGGGATGTTGCAGCAAGATGTACCCAAAGTCGTTAGCCGGGTCACCAGTGTAGAAACTCACAGCCAAGCGCTGTGCCGACAGTTCGATAATATCCGAGGAATAGACCCGTTCGGCATAGCGCGTCTTGAGTTCCATGAGGACCATGGCGATGCCGTCGTGGTAAACCCGGTCTACTCGGGATGTCAGCATGATGGGCTGATTGATCGAAAACGTCTTCTCGGAAAAAACAAGTCGGCAACCAGTCAGGTCGTCGGCTTGGCGGCGCTGTCTTGCGAGCCAGCCGCGAATGCGTTGCAAAGCTGATGCCAGAATCCTGACAACAGCCACGTGAGAGCCGCTAATGGAGAATCTCTGCATCTAGCGTTTCCCAGCGCCGAACTTCATGAAAAGCCCGACGATTATCACCAGGAGGTCTCGAAGGCGACGGCACTTCATTGCAGGGGCACTTGGTAATTGCATTGGGGCGTCGTTGAAGACGCGAGGATTCAGCCGGCGGGCTTCTGCAAGGAACTGCGCATGCTGCGTTGTGCCGCGCTCTTGCGCGACCAGGCGCGACAATGATGCCCTCGGACCGTACTGTAGACGGAGCAGCATCTTACGTTCGCAGTAGCCCATTTCCGCCAACTGTGATGCGGTGTGGCGGAAATGGTCGTGCGAGTGGTTGCGCCCTTGTCGCATGTGATGACCTTCAACTTCCCAGCGAAGGACCAAAGAGCTCCAGTGAGGCAGCCTGCAGCGTTGCATCTTGCTCTGGCCTCGGCGACACAGCCCGTTCGATGGGTACCGTCTGGGGCGCCGACTGGAACACGAGCCCAGCATGCGCGAGTGTCCTTAGTCGATTCACGCGGCGCGGGCCTTTCGGAAACCTGGCGAGATCCTGGTACAAGGGCGGATTGTCCGCAAGCTCCAATTCCAGCGTGATTCGCAGCGTGTCAGCCATTATCGTTGTCCCTGTCGTTTCGCGAATCGACTTCGCCGGCCAACCGTTTGTTTCCGGTCAACGCCTTGGCCAGTTCTGAACCGGCATATTGGAACCCTTTGACGTTGGCGTAGATGGGGTCCTTGAGTTCCTGAATCGTGTGATTGGGAAAGGCGTCTTTCAATGCCGGCTTGTAGAAGAAGGCGCCACCACCGACCAGCACAATGTTCTTGATGTCGCCCGCGTCACCGACGTAGTGCATCATTTCAGCCACCGCCTGCTCCGGGACTTTTCGGGCGATCGGAAGATGTTGGGCGAGGCTGTAGTCCTTCTGGAAGACGAGCAGCTTCTTCCCTGTGCGTAAGGCGACATCAACCAGCTCGTAGTCCCGATAATGTGCGCCGGTATTGCGGCTAATGCCGTCAACAATGGCGTGCAGCACGTCATGCATACCACGAGGCACAGAGTGGCTCCGCTTGTCGATCTGCTGCATGCCGTGCGTAACGATCCAGTCGAAGGTTCGGCGACCGGGATCGACGATGAGACTGCGTTCCTTCCTGAGCTGGGCGACGCGGTTCTGCACGAGTCCGTAATACATCAGGGCGCCGGCCGGTTGCGCGATCGCTTTGACACGCTTGACCTGGATTCGGCGACCCTTGCCCAGTGCGTGATCGCCGGTGAGCCGACGTTCGAGCGCGGCGACGTGACGCTTCATCTTGAAGGTCGCAACCGGCAGGCCGACGACCAGCAGGTCAATGGCGTCGAGTTGCATAAAATGTAGCGCCCCCAGCACCAGGGCCAGATACTCGGGGGTCTCGGCGTAACGATCATGCTGCAGAACGTTGGCATTGAATATGTCGGCGGCGAGATGGACATCCGGGCCGACTTCGTAGACGAGGCCGTCAATAGGGACGCTGACGGTTTTACGGCCAGGCCCCCAGCCGCCATGTTCATAAGCCGTCTCCGCCGGATGCGCCTGCGAAGGAAACATCGCGCATTGCGGCTCGCCGTCCTTGAGATCGGTGATGAACTTGGTATTGCCTCGTCCGACGTCGACTGCTCTGACCACGAGGTCCATGCGTTCTCCTTTGACCTGAAAAGACACGATACCGATACCTGCCGCGCGAATACACAAGAAAGTGGCCTGCCATGCGATGGCTTTCTTTGGGAGTCGCGCCGGAACTGACGTGGACTTCAAAGGGAATACGGCCGTGGTTCGAATATTTCCCGTGGAAAGGCGTGCCGGCCACGCTTGTTGAAGTGCGCTTGATGCTGGCGCGCACTCCTTTGCTCTTCGCAGCGATTGCGCCCCTCAGGCCGGCAGGGCGCGAATGCTCGTCCGTACAATCAGAGGTATCCTACTTTCGCGCGTTTCATAGGGGCGAACTTCGCATACGCGCAGTTACACATTTATTTGGGCCAGAATCTACAACATATCGCGCCGAAATCCAGCCTTGACATCGGCAAAAACCTTTCCTAAGCTGTGTTCACTGTCCGGACCCGCTTCCGTGAACATCGTGTTCAGAATGCGGCGGTGGCGTCGAAAGCGCCCGTCGCAGTCGTAACCTGTCCTTGATGTGTCTTTTCGACTTGGCCAAATCGCTTGGCCTGCATGCCATAGGCTTCGACCCTTAAAGGGGAGGGCGATGGCGCGATGATTTTCTTCCGATCTTTTCTACGACGTATTTCCACATACGCGCGAACGAGTACCTTTGCGGCTCGCGCACCCTGACGCATCGTGCGTCGTGATTCGCCTTGGGCTTGACCTGGGGCGCTGGAACCGCGGTGCGGTTCGGTCATCAAACTCAATCCCTCAGTCGTACGGCCACCGTTCGCGGTGATCTGCTGGGTCAAGGCTCTCGAAGCCCGGCCAGCTTATTACGTCCGACCTCATGAAGCGGCCTGGTGGAAGGGTCGAGGATAACCGTGAGAGGGAGGCTATTCGTGTCGCGATGCCGATCGGGCCGACACACCCATGACTTTGTTGCGCAATGCGCAGCACTACCCGCTCTGGAAGCGGGCGCTGATTCAGTTGGTGAAACTCACTGGTCAGCGTCATCAGCATTTTTACGAAACCACGCCTATGGCAAACAGTCTATCCAGTGGTGGCGCCGTAATTGGAGCGGTGGCACCTCTAGCATGTAAATCCAATGAGATGGAACGAAAGTGCGCTCCGCTTGCGGTGGGAGAGAGTGATGAATGTGGCATTGGCGACAGCTCCGATATGCCGCTGGACACTCGTTCTTCAGGTGGGTGCGGACAAAAGTAGGCCAGACGCGTGTTCGGCAATGGCGGCGTGCGCGCTGGTGGTATGGAGATGGTGAGACCCACAACTGAACGTTCGGTGCGATGGAGGTGTGTGATGAGAGGTGAGGATCATTGGAAAAGGGAACTGGCGGACATTGTCGACCGGTTCAACGATCGTCATAAAGATAGGGAGAAGCTGATTTCGCACGCGACGCGCAGCGCACGCAGGCAAGGTATTTTCCGCATCTTCGTGCTGCTGCACCAGCTCGGTTTCAGGGCCCGGCCGCGAAACCTCTCTGTTCGGCATATTCATGCGCTCGTGGACTATTGGACTGCGAAGCCTGGGTTGGCCGGATTGCGGAAAGTGGATGCGACAATCCCTTATCCTGTTCGGCCGTATAGCGCGGCCTACATTCAGCAGCAGCTTAGCTTCCTGCGCGCCTACGTTGGGTGGATTGGGAAGCGGGGGATGGTGCAATGCGCGGAACACTATGCGGTCGACAAGCAGTTGGTGGCGCGCAGCTATTCCGCCGGTCGCGACCTCAGTTGGGCGGGCAATGGTGTCGATGCGCTCAGCGCGATTGAGAAAGTCGCTAAGATCGATAAGCACGTGGCGGTGCAGTTGCAAATGATGACGGCATTTGGTCTGCGCAGGAAGGAGGCCGTGATGTTCGCGCCACATGCAGCGGAAGTTCCGCAGCATGCGCTCCCGGAAGCTCACCGGTCGGACGCCAAATACCTGGGCTTCCTCAAGATCAAACGGGGGACGAAAGGAGGCCGGTTGCGTTATACCGCGATACGAACAGATGAACAGCGAGCGGCGCTCGCCGCTGCCGAGTCTATCGCGCGCGGAAGGAGCGGTCACATTGGTCGACCAGGTCTCTCGTTGAGGCAGTCGCTAGATCTTTTCTCCAACGTGGTGCGCCAGGTCGGCCTGACGAAGAAGGAGTTGGGGGTGACACCGCACGGGTTGCGCCACCAGTTCGCCGGCGACCTGTATTTCGAAATCGCCAAAGTGAAGGCGCCGGTCCAGGACGGCGAACCACTGGTTGATGCGGCATCGATGAAGGATGCCTATCGTCAGGTGGCGCGTCAGCTCGGGCATAACAGGCCCCAGATCAGCAATGCGTACCTTGGTTCCCCTCACGTGCGGCGAGCCCCGGTTTCGGAGGCGGTCGGGGAGGCGCGGACGTGATAACCAAGGTCCTTCTGGCGTGCATGCGCCTATTGTCACGTTTTATCAACGCGGCGCGTCTGGCCGGCCTGACGAATCACCAGCGGAACGTAAGGAAATCGCGCCGAATATTGCGCGCAGTGCGCCGTTTTCGGGAGCCGGGTCTGGCTGCGCGTTGCCTGAGCTATCTGCGCCATGTCGACTCTTTGGTTTTTGAAGAAGTTGTCATGTCGGCACTTGAAGATGCTGGGCTGTTGGTTCTTCGCAACCGTAGCTACACAGGTGATGGTGGTGTCGATGGCGTGGCGTGGAACCCTCGATTCGGCTTGTTGGCCGTACAGGTGAAACGCTATCGCGCCCATATTTGCCGGGGGCATCTGCGGGAATTTGACGACGCTATTCTGTCCGCAAAGTTCGACGGTGGGGTGTTCGTCCATACAGGCCGAAGCGGAGCAGGCGCCTATGAATTTTTGCGTGGTAGTGGAATAATTCTTCTCAGTGGTGATCGATTGCTCAAACTGCTCTTGAATCGCGAGTTGGTAGGTTGGAGAAATTGATGGAAAACTCAATGGCGCATTTCCTGAACGACCGTGGTGTTCGCTCGGTTGCCTATACGGTGATCAGCAAGAGTGGACAGCGTGGCACCGAATTTAGCGACCCAGGCCTTGCGGCGCAGGCTTTTTTCAGCGCACGTGAACAGGACCATCCCTTCGTACTGAGGCACCGCGGTAAATCGAGCTACGTCATCGCTTCCGCGAGGGCAGGGACCAAATGTATCGATTCGAACTCTCCTGGGGACGACTCTTTTCGGCATGCCTATGAGTCCCTCGCGTCCCGATGCGCTGAAACGCGCCAATGTTGACAACGCGATGGTTGGCCGTGCAGGACCGCAGAGCCGCAGCAGACCGTAATGATATAGTTGGGACTTACGCGATCTGCTTTGAAATCGGCGCGCTGCGAAATGTGCTGATCGTGGCATAACAGCCAATTGCTCATTGCGATCGTCCCGGATGCTTTCGCCTGCTGGCGCAATGGCTAGATTTGGAGTTCAAGAAATTGATGGAAATGAAGTGTTTTCTGTGCGATTCGGCAGGCGCCATGAGCGAATCGGCCGATCATGGAAATCGCCAGCGCATCGCCTGTGTAGCGCCGGGCTGCGGCAGCTATGTGATCACGTCTCGTGCCATCCGGAGATTGGAAGAGGGCGGCCCCAATAGGGAAGTACTGATCGAGATGGTTCGCCTTGCCAACGACAGAGCCGGTATGCTGGACATTTCAGTGGCGAGCGATGGGCTTCTGCAAACTACTGAAGTTCTGTCGGCGGCATAAGGGGCCCTACGGTAAATGTTTTTGCGAACACCGAGACCAAAGTGAGTGGTAGAAATTTGGTAACCGCCCTGGTCTCGCCAAAGGCGAATTCGATTTGGTGGATGTCCTGGACCTGAGCGATGTGCCGGGATTTGCGACCAAGCCGGCCGCGGCAGCCGCAGCAGTCTCACTAAGCCTGAGGACCTGGCGGCATGTTCAGTTCTGATGGCGGGGGAAGCGGCGATAGCGGGCTTTGGTCCAGAAGAAAAGGTATAGCGACCTTCGCGGGATCTCGTTCGACTTTCGGACATGCGAACTCCAAGTCCGGAAGGAAATTGGCCCGCCAAGGCGGGCCTAACCCGGCAATGGGCAAAGGTGGTAAATCCCTCGCGGGATACTCCACCATTTGGTATGTGGAGGTAGAGCTCCTTCTGTACCAGACGAAAGTCGGTAGTCTTTGCATTGAACCTACATCAAAAGTGTGTGCCGCGCTGTGCTGAATTTCACATTTGGGGCCTAAAAAAATAATCTCTACGATCGCCTTGTTTGTTTGGACCTATGTGCGCGACAACCGTGCTAGCGGTGATTCGAAACATGCGCAAATGGTAGACTAGGTCAGACACAATATCCTTTAATCCTGCGGGACGTGCTATGGCCATCTGGCAATTTGACCTCTACTTCATTCCGAATGGCGCCTGCCTTCCGGACACTACCGGCGAAGAATGGGATGAGCCAGGACTCGCGCTGTCCCAAGTTCGAACTGTGCAGGAAGCACTGGCGTACTATTTCGGGCCACCCTGGGTAATGCTCGAAGATTGGTTGGTCTTCGGGCCCGAAAACGGAAATCGGGTAGATGTTCTGTTTGATGACGATTTTTCGGCAAGCATATTTGTCCGATGCGATATTCGGACTGAAGCTCCCCAGTTCCTGGCATTGATCGTTGATTTGGCACGCAGGGTGGAATGCGAGTTCTTCTCCGCGGACAACGGGCTGATCTCCGCCGACTTTCATGCGTTGACACGAGAAGCCTTTGCTCGAAGAGAACGGTTGCCTCGATATTGAATTGCGCGATGGTGACAACGCCGCGGCTTTGAAGTTTTGGCGGCTCGCGGACTCCTCAACTGACTGAGGGTGCAGGTTCTTGATCTGATATGCCTTTCCGTTGAACCGGGGCGGATCCGGCCTTGAACGTCCCAGGTGCTCGTGCAAGAATGAAGATGCTCACTGTGAGAATCGCTCTCACAACGCTCCCTTTGCTCTCCATCGCGGAGATGTGATCGGATCCTGCGATGTTTATGTCGTAGGCGTTGCGGTCGTCACCCGTCCTCAAATTGCCAGGATTCTTCCTGGTTTTTGCCACCGGATGGTGGTTGTTTCCCGCCTGGTTACGGTCAGGTATAGAAGGCGTGGATAACACCGCGCCGTGGGAAGCAGGCTTTCTTATAGCTTCCAAGGTTAAGGCCCAGAATCGATCGATTCGTGGGCCTTATTTTTGCCTATATCGGGCGCAATCCCAATGTCGTATAGCGACATGGATCGGGGACACCAGCATCCCCGTCTGGGGCAATGCTGTTTCCTCGTCGTTCTTAGGAGAAGCATCATGTCTCAGGCAATCAATCAAGCAGTGCAGTATGGTTCGTTGTGCTTTTTGCTGGGCGGTTTGGCCGCACAACAACAGCGGCAGGTGGAAGGATCAGCGGTGCGACTGGGGGCCGTGAAGGGGCAAGGTTTTGGTGCACCGACCAGAGGTTTCGCGACGCAGCGTTGCGTTCTGCTGCAGCCAAGAGTACGTCATCCAATTCTCAGCCAGGCGCATGCAGTTCGTTGCACCATTCGTGGATGGAGGCAGTGATGTCCGGGTATGTCTATTTCGGATCTTGCGTCGAACCCGGTGGTTTTGAGCTGGACGATGTCACGTGCAACGACATCTGTCCGCAGTGCCAGAGTAACGAAGCGGTGTATCGGTACTGGGAGACGAATGACGGTGGCTGCATCAATCGCCACTGGCGGGTTCGTTGCCCGGCATGTGGTCACTCCGACAGCGATCCTTTTGTCGACGACGACCAGGTAATCCCGGATCTGTATTTGGCTGGAGACGGTGATGACTAGGCAATTGTTCCTGGAGTCGTGCAATGTCCTCGATGCTGGCACCGGAACGCGCGCTATCGCATTTGCTGGGACGACAAAGCGCCCTGCAATGAGTTCCTCTGGCACGTCTACTGTCGCGACTGCGGTCATCTTGACTGCGATCCGGTCTCGGCGCGTTTCAACGACAACCTGTTGCTCGGCGTGGAAGAGGAACCATGGGAGTATGCCAAGTTTGTGAACTGTCCTTCATGTTCGTTCGAGCGAGCAGTGCGACGTACCTGGGGGGCTGTGGAGTTTGGTGTCGTGAATGGGCACTGGAACTTGCGCTGCTCGGCGTGCGGTTTTTACCAAAGCGATCCGTTCCTGGAAGACTGGGACCGAATCAATTGTGAGAAAGAGGTAAATAGAAATTAGTGGCGGGTATTGTGAATCCGCCCGTCGTCAATTTTCCGCCGTTGCGGGAGCAGGCAGCTCCCGTATGGGGCTGGTGCTTCCGCTTACTTTTTGGAGAGCACCATGGAAAATTTGAATCGTCGAGGAAGCAGGAAAGAACGGTGGACGAGCCGCGAAGAGGAACGGGTTTGGACCGGATTTTACCGGAAGGTCGGTGATCCGGAAGTCGCTTCGGACCTCATCGAACAAATGGAGGCTGATAGCGAAGTCAAGGCCCAACATCTGGGACTTTACTTGCGCTGCAAACAGTCACTACGCCGAGAAAAGGCCAGGCGCGCGCGAGCCAAAGCGATCGCGCATGCAGTGGAAGCGCTACTGCGGTTCCTGGTGATTGCACCTGCGGGGTACTTGGTTGGGCTTTGGAACTTCATCGGCGCGATTTGTCTGAACTGGTTGCCGGAATCGAGTGAGCCGGCAGCAAAGCAGATGCGGAAAATTCGCAAGGCAGGTGCCGCTACGAAGTCCACCCACGTCGAATTCCAGCAGGACTCGACGGCAAAGCAGGCCTGACTATAGGTCCCCAGTGCCGGTACAACGGTGCAAAGCGTTATCGATAAGTTGGTGCAATGCCACTGTATCTTTCGACGTCCCCCAGTAATAGCGCTTGCAGCGCTTGACGTACGAATGAAGGTCGTCGAGCTTCTTGATCCCTTCCGGTGCGAAACCGGTGATGAGGGTGAAGTGCTCGACTTCCTTCGAAGTCAATCGAATGTGTTCTCCCAGTCGCAGCATATGTGATTGCCTCCGCGGCAGTCTCCCCAGTGGGTAAGTTGGGTGGCCCTGGATGAGGTCCAAGCTAACTCGCTGTTCATGATAAGCACGGAAAACCCCAGTTTCAACTGTGCGCTTTTCTTTTGCTTGAACTTGGAACCCGATGGGACGATGTCTTTATGCGCGATCAAGGATGCACAACGTGTTTGGAAGTGGAGGTCATCATGAAGTCAGACTGTTCTGTATTAATCGAAGCGGCGATGCGCGCTGCGGATACCGCCTGCAGTGATCCAGCCGTTGTTCAGTTGGAGGCGTTGCGTCCGGGATGCCGACTGAAGTCGAAGGACGGCACGCCGTTCATCCGTACCAACCGCACCTGCATTTGCTTCTGCAATCTGGAGACTGGTGCTTTGTGCTCTGCGCGCGACATCTGTCATCGATATGGTGGGATTGACGAGCATTCGTTGCTTTGTCCGTCAGGGGAGCTGAAGCATGATCGCGCCGCCTGATCATGTCTCGTGGTCGTCCGTTCCCGAGCTGTTCTCTGTGTCGGTTGATGGAAGGCGGGAAGTCGAGGAATTTGAACGATTGATGGATGCCTACGATCCGCGCTGTCCAGAAACCGGCCAGCGAATGATCGGTGCATTTTTACGATTCCAGGAGCTTGGTTACGAGGCGTACTTCCAAGGTGTACCGGAAGCTCCCGAGTCGATCTTGGTTAGACCGCTCTTGGCCGGAATGTGGCAGTTCGGGTTCGACGTAGCCGAGTTCGATGCGGCAACCCGGCGCTGTAAATGTGACTGTGACAAACGCTATGTATGGGGGCAGGGATATGGAAAATGTCCCCGCATTCCGCAGGGAACCCAAAGTCGGTAGCGCGAGAAGAACCGAGTCCTCGTTGCGCCATCTTCTCTCCAGAAGGAGCGTTGATGGCGCTCTTTTTTGAGCTCTCCACAGTGAGATGGGCGACGAGAAACTCCGACGCTCTGAGCGGAGCACTGTCGCCGCTCACTTGGAATTGAACGTCCTAATTGTGGATTGGAGTACGGCGCCGCAGCTGGTCTTATGGCCTTCATATGCAACAGGAATTCCGCCAATCGAGTGCTCCGAACTACCTTCGATAATCACGCAGACGCCATGGCCAGGCAACGGGCAACTGCACTGATCTCCAACGCGGGCCACGGCGATTCCGTCGACGGTGAACCAGGTCGCGCTGACGCTGACGACTGTTCCGCCATGCGAAGTGGGATCATTGAGGCGAATGACGTTCGGCATACTCAGGTTTCGTTCGATGGGCTCACGCGATCATCCAACAGCGTCGGCGGCAATGAGGTGTTTGGTACTTCGGCATATTTCACCAGGCGCCACACCGTACTGGTGCTGATTTGAGCACTCGCGCCCTTTATGCGCTCCATGAATGACAAGTCGCGCTTGACGATCGCAGGGGGCATAGCCACTCCCTTTTGGAACAATCGGGTGCTACCGTGCATATCGGGTTCTGGACATTGCCAGTAGCCAGTTTGCGGGCAGGTCGTGCCGCTTGCGGCTAGTTCGCCCAACGGGAATGCACCGCCATTGTTCGTTTGCGGTGAAGGCTTACCTTGTGAACCATCTCCGTCGTTAGTTGGCCGTAGTCGCAACGAATTCAGGATCTTGTCCCAAAGTTCGAGCATCGTTTTGTCAGTCACGCTAATAGGCTTTGGATCAAGCCCGCCGTCGAAGTTCCCTGATTGGAGATCAAATCGGATTTGTGGATGTAATGGGTCCCGATACAGCCCAGGAGCTTCCCAAGTGAATAAATGCGCCTTTTGTCCCTGGTCGTTTGGCGCTTTGAGCAACCATTCCTGGCCCGGGTGGTCACCTAATTTCCGATCGCCCTCTTTGAGGGTGCTGATTCCGCCTATCGTTGCGCCAAGAATTCCCAATCCGCTAAAGACGCTAGGCTTTCGCGATAACAATGACTCTGGCGGGGTGCCGGTATTCCGTTTGGTCGCGACGTCCAGCACGACGTCAGGGTGACTTTTGAGGCGGAAACGAATATTGAGGCTTTCGTTCTTGCTTGTTTCATCATCAGCGATCAGGGCATGTTCAATGCAAAAGCCCTTTCCTGTGGGGATGTTATCCTGCAGTGATCGGAGGCTGGCCAAGATGACCTCTTGGCGTGACACTGCACCATCCAAACGGTCCGGATCAGCGCTGTTCCGAATCAGGTAGCGCATGCCGTTGAGCCAACGGTAGCCCCAAATCTTGACTCGCACGCGCTGATCATAGTCAGGCCAGAACCCAAAGACTCGAGTGTCGGCTGAGGGCATTGACTTCTTCAGAATGAGCGGGGCATCAGGCTTTTGGGTCTTATCTCGTAACTGGGTCTCGAAGTTAGATACCTCGTTGTCAAACGCGCTCCGGTCCATCGATTGACGTTCGATCGTGACGAAGCCATACTCGTAGTTCCCTCCGATATACTCTGCGTCAGCAGGTAGGTCTATTAGGAAGCGGCCCACGCAATGCGTTTTCCATTTGTTTTCGTCTGTTGTCATCATGGGTCGTTCCATTTTTCCGTTCCCTGGTGCGGCGCTGGCGGTATTGTGAAGTGTAGTGAGCAGGACTGCGGGTAAAGCACATGTGATCCAAAACTGGCGTACAAGTCTAAGCATGGCTTGCCTCGCCTAAGATTCCCGATTCAAGCGTGAGCTTCACGATCGAGTACAGTGTTAACCCTGCTGTGAAATCGTTGGAATAGCTACCTTGATGGTCATAGCTAACATGTCCCTTAGCTTTGCCTTCGTGGCGAAATATTTGTTTGACGAACGACTTTGGTGCTTGCCCAGAGAGTTCTGGAACAGTCCCATCACCTGGCAAATCCGGTTTCGCGATCTCGAGTTCGTGCATTTCATCTCCGATTTTCACCTTAACTGTCCCATTCAGATCATCGTCGACAAGGACGCCCTTGGAGAAATCGGGACACCGTGAACCAGCGGTCCAACGAACTTCCCCCCATGCAGGCTGGGCCCGGTCTGCTGCATAGTACGCATGGCAGTTGGCATGGTACTGCCCTTTGATCTTACTGTGAAAAGAGCGGGAAATCGCCAAGGCCTCTGCGTAGGCCGCAAAATCCTGGTCCGCAGAATTGGGGTCTTCACTAGTGTCTGATGTTTGGCCAGCAGTGGTCTTGTTCTTGGATTTCGATGGATTAATGAGTTCGGTCTTCACCAAACGCCACCAGTCGGTTTGATTAAGATAGACCGAATCATATGGGTCTCCCTCTCCCAGCAGGGATGTAATCTCGACCTCTCCATGCTTTCCTTTGCCAAAGTGGGCTCTGAGCCAGTGCTGTGCTCCTCCGGGCAACTTGGCCTTGTATTCCGGTGTTGGCAATAACTCCATCGGCCCCGGAGATTGTGTCAATACTGCTGTTGCTTCCGCAGCATTTCGACCGAGGAGTACTTGCTCGACACCCTCGAAGCCTGCCCGCATTCGCTTGTATGTGGCTGGCGCACCAATAGCAGGCATTACCCCATGCACTACGCCGAGTACCTTATCCGTTTTCCCTTGGAGTTGCGTGCACGCTCGCGCAACCAACCCGCCCATGGAATGGGTGACCAGGATGACCTTTTCGCAGTCCTTGTTCAAAGTCGTTTTGTAAAAATCCGTAATGGCCTCAATTTTTTCCACCAGTCGAAGGACAGAAACGTTGTTGGACTGCAGCCAGTTATATCCGACCGCGTGGACGGGATAGGCCGCATTTGCAAAGCTCGTGAGATCTTCGGGTGTTATTTCCTCGAATGCCTTCTCTGCCCCGAATTGATGTATCTTTTGCTGTTCCAGGACCAACTGCACCCACGCATCGTCCGGCGTGCCATCTGGCTTCAAGATGTCGTGTAGTCGTTCCTGAAGCGTGTTTAGGATTCGTCCGTAACTGTCCCGATGGAGTTCTCCCCATCCGAACAACTTTGCCAGCTTCTCTGGATTGAGGTCGGGCGCTCCCTTAAGCTGATTTTCGACCTTGCGCGTCAAACCGACTGGACCGTTTTCGTCGACTTCAACGCGATCAGGGTGGAGTACTTGCTTTCTTGCTTCAGCATCTTTACCCAAGTATTGGATTACTTGGATAAGTCCTGCAAGCTTACCATTAGGTGGACGCCATGCATGGTCTCTGCTGTTTTTTACCCGTAGGTTAGTCCCCATGATTCCGGGTATGAAGATAATCGGAATGATACGTTTCGGGTAGAGCTTAACTAGCGCGCGGACGGGGAAGCCTTCCGGTGACAAGACGGACTTCGCGCGTACTGTCTGGCCATCATATTCGGACCGGACTTCTCGAGTTGGTGTGTTCTCAGTCATATCAAAATTAGCTGGTTAATGCTCATCGCGCACTTCAATGTCGGCGATGAGCATTTCTTGCTCCTTGCTTAGTTCAGTTTCGCCCTTGGCGTTCGTCTTCCCTGTGATCACATTGCCATTACTAAGCCTGATCGTGTAGGTGGCGCCTTTTACTGGTGCGTTACTGCCTATATAGCGAACGATGAATTTCTCGTCTGTCTTGACCTTGCTCTCAGGCAGATCCAATACCTGTGGGCTGGCGTCGCCGGCTCCGCTATGTGCGAACGTTGCCGACTTGACCGTGTAAGCGCCACTGAGTTGGTGGGTGAGGGCGCCACCGCCATAAGCCGACTGCGCGCCCTGGCTGACGATTCGAACCTTTGGCGCCTGGATCACGATCTCTTCCGCCGCCGACAGTACGATCTTCTTCGCCGAGGTGAGTTCGATATCTTCCTGATGCGCCTGCATTTCGATTTTGCCGGCGGCGGCAATCAGCTTTATACCCATCTTGTGCGCGAACAGACTCAGGCTTTGCGCGGCGCGCAGCAGCAAATTGCGGCCAGCAGAAGCCTGTGTATTCCCGACGCTTACCACGTCAACGTGCGTTTGCGCACCGATGACGATGTTGTCGGAGCTGCCCAGGATTGCCCCTGCTGGCGCGTTCACGGCGACGATGGGCTGCCCGCCAGCTGGGTCGCCCTTGCCGCCGTCGGTATTGCTGCCTTTCTCCCATTGCTTCAGGTGGCCAATCAATTGCGATAACGGCTTGCCGTCGCCATCTTCGGCGTGATGTGTCCCGGCAAGCTCGGCCAATTGCTGCTGGATGCTTTCCAAGGCGTCGGCCAAACCGGTCAGGCCGTCGCGTTCCAACTGGCGACCGGCGGCGCGTAAATGCGCGTCGGCGCTGATGTAGACGCCTTGCGCCCCTTTGATCGCTACCGCGTGGTCGCTGCGCAGCTCCGCACCTTCTCCTCGCGGTCTGCCTTCGCCGTTATAGCGCGGTTCCGTCAAATAGCCGAGATTCAGCTCGCTGTGCCCGTGCTCGCTCGCAAGCTGCGCGCTGATCTGGCCGGGCGTGTCGTCAACACGCAGTTGGTTGTACCGCACGCCCTGGACCTCTTTGCTCTTGATCCCTGAAACGTATCGGTTGCCTGGCAGGCCGCCTGCGTGGCTGAAAGTTGGCGGCGGCGTGGTGCCGCCATGGACACGGCCGGTGATGATCGGTTTGTCCGGGTCGCCGCCAAGGAACGTGACGATGCATTCGTCGCCGGCTCGCGGCAATGAGATGGCGCCCCACTGGCGGCTGGCCCAGGTGCCTGCAACGCGCACCCATGCGGAGTCGCGGTCGCTCCCGGAGGCGCCAGCGCCAGTGGCGTGGTCTTCCTGACGGCAGGCCGGGAAACGGATCTTCACCCGTCCCAGTTCATCGCAATGCACCTCCTCGCCGGGCGGGCCGACCACGATGACGCTTTGCGCTTCGGTCCGCGGCAGATCGATGCGGGGATCGTAGGCGGGGACAATTGCGGTGCCGCGCCGTACGCAAGTGAAATGATTCGTGTAGCGCACGCCGCGTTCTTCACTGGCCTGTTCCAATGCGCCGTGCCAGCGGTTAGCGGTGAACAGGCGGCGCGCCTTGTCGTTCAGGGCCTTGGGCAGGTTGTTCTCCGCGTCGACATGCAACTCGGTGATGATGAACTCGCGTTCTTCGGACGGATGGGCATCGATGACAGCATGCCCGGTCACCGTAATCCATTGGCCTACGCACAGGTCGCGCACGCCGCTTTCGCCCCGGTAGCATTTGGACTCGTACTCGTGGCGCAACATCCGGATCGTGCCGAGGCTCCTGTAGTCGGCACTGGTGTCGCCCGCGTGCGGTACGTCAACCAGGTAGTCGTCCAGGGTTGCCGCAAATTGATTTCCCCATTCGCCCTGGTTGTTGCGGCCGGACTCGTCGCTTGTCGACATCTGGCCGCTGGCATAGTCCCAGCTCTGACGGTTGGTCTTGCCGGGCCGCAGGGAGCGTACGGCATGCCATGCGGTGATGCTGTCGCGGCGCTCGGTACCGTCGTCACGATGGAATCGCACCGTCCCAGCGGCATTCTGCTCCAGAGAAGTGGCGTCGTCGAACAGCACTAGGGTATGAGCAGGAACACTGCCTTCGCTGTCCTCGCTTGCTTTGCCAGGCCGTATAAACCATGCAATACCGCGCCGCTTCCACAGGCGGCGCAAGAATTGCGCATCAGACTCGTTGTACTGCATGGTGAACTCGCGTTCCGGATAGTTTCGTAACTGTCCCAGTTCGAATTCGAAAGCTCGCGCCATTATGGGCGTGCGCTGGCACCATTCGCTCAGGATCGCCTGCGTGATATCGATCTCGCTGGCATTGCGGAATACCCGCGTGTTTGTCCGCAGTTCCATAATTGTCAACGCGTCGCGAATAACGAGCTGGTATGTAGCAAGGCCGCCATCGCTTTGTCCTTCGACGGCTTCGGCGACGATGCCGCACACGGAGCGCAAGTCACCACCGTCGGTGACAAACTGGACCTCGGCGGGGAGGGCGATGAGCTGCTTGGTTGGCAGACCGGCGCTCTGGGAAATGCATAGGAGCGTGTATTCGATACCGCCGCAAACTGTTTCTGATCCGCTCACGTGTTTGACCAGCAGGAGATCGTCCTGCATGTCGGATAAGCGCAATCGGATTGGCCGGTTCGTGCCGGCTAACGATCCAAGCGGCAGCAACCCTGCAATCGAGCTGGGCAAACTGTTCAGTTTCATGGGCAAAAGTCCTGGCGAAGCGCTGGAGTGCGGGTTACGCATCAAATTGCTAGTCACTCAATCGTACAAAAAAGGCAATACATTATAAATGGACCAATGTTTTTCTGACTCGCAACTATTCAATCGTGCGCGCCTGTTTGTTGAGGCTGGTTTAGTCCGTTCTGGGGGATGGTATTGTTGGCTGATCGACACCTTTTTTAGGTATGCTTGGGAGGAGCGACTGCGTGGGTTGGATTGTGGTGCTGGACGTGCCGCTGGAGGGGGCCAGGGCTTTGGACGACCGGGTCTGGAATTGGCTCGTCGAGGAAAAGATCATCTTGGCGACCGCGGACGCTATGCCGCCATCGTGTGGAAACGAATTAAGGAGCCGCGCGTGGGCTTACAAATGGGATGCCGACCAAACATTTCAAGCGAGGCCATCGCCTTGCGGGTTGGAGATTGCCATTGGCCGTCGTGTGTTCGACGCTGTGGGGCATGGCATTGACGCTCTCGTGTGTCCCGCATGCGAAACGCGTCACGACCCCGACATCCTTCCGTGGAGTGATGCCGTCGGCGCCTGGCACGCGGGGGATTGTGTGCCGTCGCGTTGAATGGCGATGGGAACTGTACGTTTGCTATCGAGGTTGCACACGACGCCATGTTGCGAGAGCTGCCCACGTGAAAACAGTTCGTACAGAAGGTGCGCTGCGTGGCGGACGATCACATCGTTGATGAAAAGCCCTTGTGCTGCGAGGGAAAGACGCACTGAACACGATGGCGCGCTGTCTTCCGGTTGATCTGCCGCCAGCAGTTCAGGATAAAGTTCCGTAACGCATGGCATGCGTTCGGCATTCTCTGCGCGGCAACCCGCGTTTGGCCTGCCGGGAACGCCTAACACGACCTGCCCATCATGTTCGTTATTGCCCAAGTCGAGCCAGTACCGGTACCGGTCTCCAGAAAACAAATACTCATGGATGGCGTGGCGGGCCGCGCGCGTATCCACGCAACTGATGAGAATGTCGGCCACGTGTCCCCGGCGGTAGTCGAGGCGGCTCCAGAAATCCTCAACCCGGCAAATGCTCGCCTCCCAATCGAGTCCATAGAAATGATTGAGCCGGGTGATGGTAATGGCCGCCTTGCTGCTGCCGATATCGGCTGGGCTATACAGTTGGCGGCCCACGTTCGCCTCCGTGACCGCATCCGGATCG